>Ga0100403_1000697_pt1 | contig 33039 bp, 35 predicted proteins | sample CryGeymet201501t_FD_83663 | JGI IMG/M metagenome (GOLD analysis project Ga0100403, IMG submission 83663) | Groundwater microbial communities from Crystal Geyser aquifers in Utah, USA - Crystal Geyser metaG 2015-01t | ecosystem: Environmental > Aquatic > Deep subsurface > Groundwater | place... | reverse complement strand
GGAAATTTGGAAATTTGGAAATTTGGAAATTGCAAAAAACAAAACGCGCGTGTACACGCGCGTTTTGTTTTTTTGCACACACATAATTCATTTTGTTTTGTTGTTTTAAAAAAAAGTTATCAACAGTTTTGTGAAAAAAAACATTGTGTTGCATCGTAAATCACATCATAATAAATGTAAGAATCGTTTTTGGGGAGATTACTGATTCTTTTCATCATTACTTTTTTCAAAACTTTTTTTAGCGATACGTTGTTTCGTATCAACTACTTCTAAAAAATTTTTAGAAGTAGGAAAGGTCGAGTACAAGTTAATTATACTATTGATTATGGCAGCAAAAAAACGAAAGGTAGCAAAGCGTAAGCCAGCGAAGAAAGTCGCAAAGCGAAAGACCGCGAAGCGAGCGCCGGCAAAGCGTAAGCCAGCGAAGAAAGTCGCAAAGCGAAAGACCGCCAAGAAGGCGACCAAGCGTCGCCGTTAATTCGGCCTAGCAAAATACCCCCGACGCAAGTCGGGGGTATTTTGTTTTAGATCTCGATTAATACCGGCAAGATCATAGGACGCCTCTGGGTTTTGTTGTAGAGGAACAGGCCAACTTGTTCGCGGATGAGCGTTTTGGTGTAATCGCTTTCTCCGCTGTCTTTACTACTTGTCTGATCAAGGATATTGCGTAGTTTGTCGCGGACGTCATTAATGAGACGGGTGTTATCTTTGAGATGGATAAAACCGCGACTAATGATGTCCGGATTTTTAAGCAGGCGTCCGGTCTTTTTGCTAACAGTGGCGATGATGACAACCATGCCTTCTTCAGACAGGTGGCGGCGATCACGCATCACGACCGCCTCCACGTCACCAACACCGAGACCGTCGACAAGGACGTAGTAGGCCGGCACAGTTTGTCCGGTTGGTTTGATGCTGTCTTTAGTTATCTCGGTGACAACGCCGTTGTCTAGTAAGATAACGCGCTCTTTCTGGATGCCAACTTTTTTCATGTTCCGGATGTTGGCCGCGCGTTTGTAGTAGTGGGCGTGGACCGGAATGATGAACTTTGGCCTGCAGAGCTTTGCGACCAAGGCAAGGTCGTCACCAGGGGAGTGGCCCGATGTGTGGATGTCTAGGTCGGCGTTAGTGTGCACAATGGCGCCTTGGCGAGAGAAGTGGTCTTTCAGGTTTTGAACACTGCGCTCATTACCCGGAATAACCGAGGAAGAGAAGATAACAGTGTCGCCCGGTTTGACCCGGATGAACTTGTGTTCGCCCAGAACGATGCGCATAAGCCCGGCATTTTCCTGGCCTTGGGCGCCGGTGGAGAGGATAAGGATCTTGTTGTCGCGTACGTTGCGGAGTTCCTCCATCGGAATTACGGTGCCTTCTTTGTATTTAAGGTAACCAAGGTGTTTAGCTATTTCCAGGTTTTCTTTCATGGATCGGCCGTTGATGATTACCTTGCGCCCTATTTTCTCCGCTATCTGAACTATTTCGTCTAAGCGTTCAATCATGGACGCAAAGGTGGAAAGGATTATTCGTCCTTCTGCCTCGCGGAATAGTTTTTCAAGGTTGGCGACCACGGTGTCTTCAGAAACAGCATTGCCTTCAAAGTCGGCGTTAGTGCTGTCGATCATTAGAGAGTGGACGCCTTGGGTGCCGAGCCACTCGAATTCGGCAATATCGGCATTTCCTTTGGCGTCGTAGGCGACTCGGAAGTCCGCGAAATGGACCATCTTGCCGGCTGGTGTATCCAGCACAATACCGGTGGTGTCCGGGACGGTGTGGCTAACGCCGAAGACCTCAAAGCTAAAGTTTGTAGAAACTTTTACTTTGTCGTGATTTTTAAGGATGTGGAACTTTGGCTTGGGAACGTTTGGCATCTCTGCCAGTTTTTTCTCAACCACGGCTTTAACCAGCTCTGTGCCGTAAATGGTTGGATTACCGAGTTTTTCCAGAACATAAGGAATGGCACCAAAGTGGTCGTAGTGGGCGTGAGTGATGATTAGACCCTTTATTTTTTTCTTGTGCTTGCTTAGGTACTCGGTGTTGGGGATTATCCAGTCCACGCCTGGAGTTTCTTCTTCCGGGAACTGAATACCCATGTCGATGATTATTATTTCATCATTGTACTCAAAGAACGCGCAGTTGCGGCCTATCTCCTCCAGTCCGCCCAAGGGAACGAGGTAAAGAGTGTTTGGTTTTAAGCCGCGAGCCATCTCTGCTTCAGAGAGGACTCCTTCACGCGCTTTAAGTCGGTGGTCGCTAAGGAGCGATCCCATGCGTGGGGGAACGCGGCGAGCACCGCGGTCTTTACCGCCGCGTTGTGGTTGTCGGTCGCCCCTATTAGGGGCGGCAGGACTTACCGTTTGCCGGTTTCTGGCACCGGTCTGCCTGCCTCCGGTACTAGTTTTGGTACTTCTGTTGTCACCGGTATGGCGCCGACGAGATCCATGTTGTTTGACGCCTTGTTCGTTAGGACGAGTGACGATGCGGCCGCCCTCGATGTGGATGACGCGCTTTGGTTCCGGGATTTTTTTCCGTCCGTTCGCCGTGCTCAGGACCTTTGGGGTACCAGATAAGATACCTTCAGCCTCACTGGGCACAAGGGATCCTTTGTTTTTTGTATTGTCTGAATTCATAAATCCAGTAGTGTTGCATGCTTCTATATAAAAAAGCATGCATTAAAAATAATTAGTTAATAATTGAAAAGCGATTATGTTGTTCGAACAACAAACATCGAGTGCCGCGGGAGAGATTTGAACTCTCACGATCTTGCGATCACAGCGACCTGAACGCTGCGTGTCTGCCGGTTCCACCACCGCGGCATATAGTTTTACAGTAAGGTTTTCAGAAATTCCTTGCCAATTCCTGACTTGAGATATTTTTCTCTTTTTCGAGCCTCTTGTCGAGTTTTATATTCTTCTATAAGAATAAGTTGGAAGGGGCGATAGGAAGCAGTTGTTCTTTCTCGACCGGTTTGGTGCTCATTAATCCTCCTTGTATGATTATTGGTTAATCCTACATAAATATACTTTCGTGAGAGGCTAGATAGAGCATACACATAAAACATTTTTATAGGAAGTGAAGCGCGCCTGCCTGCCGGCAGGCAGGTCTACCAATTCCGCCACCTGGGCAAAAAAGTTGTATTTCTTTGCGAAGTTATAATTTACAAAAGCAATCTATATAGAATATCAGATGCGCCGGATATAGCTATCGGGGCGAGTAGTCAGGCAAGTAGCTGGGTCGGGCGCAAAGCGCCATTAAGATTACATCATAACATACATCGTTATTTTACGCAATAGGAAGCCTTATTTGAAGACGCGAGTTGTCTTTAGGAACCAGCTTTGTACTCGTTCAAAGCGGTCGGCCGGGGTGCTGATGAACTCAAGGTCTAGCCCGCCGAGATCTTTCGGGGCGGCGTAAAGATAGTTTGGGGAGAACAAGAAGATGGCGGGGTAGTCGTCGTGGATGGTCTGTTGGATGCCGGCTATACTACTATTCCTTTCGATTGGGTCAAATTCAGTGCGGGCAGAGTCAAGAAGAGCGTCAACGCGCTCGTTATTGTAGAGTGCTAGATTAAGTCCCGGTTGGAACCTTTGGCTAGAGTGCCAGAAAGAGTAAAGATCGGCGCTGTTGCGGAGGATGTTGCCAAACAAAAGCATTTCATAGTTTCGAGTGCGAACGTAACTATTTTGGGCTTCAGCAACAGAGACGACGTTGACAGTGAGCTCTGCTCCGATGTTGCGCCAGTCGCTTTTGATGAGGGCCGCGGTGTCTACCAAGAAGGGGATGTTTGGTACGATGAGGTCAAAGCTGAGACGAACTTTTTCGCCGCGAATATTTTTCACGCGGATAAGGTCGTTACTTTCCGGGTCAAGATCCCAACCGTTTTCTTCTAAAATAGCGACGGCTTCTTCCGCGGAAAATCTTTCTCGTTCATAGGCCGCGTCGTTATATCCGGGAAGGTAGGGGGCGAGGGGGCCATGGGCGATAAGTCCTCGGTCACCAAGAATGTTTTTTAGGATGTGGTTTTTGTTGGTCGCAAGGGTGAGCGCTTCACGCACAGCTTTTTCTTTGAGTACGCTACTGACAGTTTGGTTTAAGAAGATCGCGTAATAGCGAGGGATGCCTATTTCATAAGTGCGGTGATTTATTTTAAGGTCTGCAATATCGCGAGCATCAATGCCGCCGAGGCCGTCAATGCTTTTTCGGTTGAAGGCTAGGATGGCGTCATTGTAGCTTGGGTAGAATTTGAATGTCAGTGTTTCTATAAGGGATCGCGAGCCGGCGTAGTTTGGATTAGCTTGAAGTTTGTAGCTTGTTATAAAACCGGTTCGTTCTTTTTCGTAGCTGATGAATGTGTAGCTGCCGCTTCCGACCGGCTCCAGGTTGTACGAGGAGAGATGCAGGTTGGCCGGAGGAATAGCCGAGAAGATGTGCGCCGGCACTATTTGCAGGTTTTTGAGAGTTTCTGAAAAGTAGGCGTATGGTGTTTTTAGGGTAAACTCAACTTCTTTTTCAGAAAGACGAACAACACTTACGCCTTGCCAGTTGTTCGCGCTTGGTGAGCGAGTCTCCGGATTTTGAATAGTTTCAACAGTGAAGACTACGTCGTTGGTTGTGATTGGAGTGTTGTCCGACCAGACGAGATCGTTTTTAAGAGAGACGATCCAGACAGTGCCGTCGCTAGAGGTGCTGTAGCTATCGCTGAGGGTGAGCAGATCGGCAAATAACACTTTGGCTAGATCTCGGTCAGCTTCATTGCCTCCTATAAGGAGGGGATTGATGGCGACTGGTTGGCCCACGATGCCTTCAGTGTAGCTGCCGCCTTGTGCGGGTTGGATAACAGTGTTTCGGTAGACAGTTGTTAGGATGATGCCGGTAGTGGCGGCGAAAAAAATAGTCGAAGCGCTGATAAAGATATATCGTTCGCGCTTTGAGAATGTTTTAAAGGGTTTGGTGAGGTCGCGGAAGAAAGAGGACATTAGACGAAATATAAATCAGACTAATTACGAATGTAGTTACGAATTTACGTATGAAATTATCGTTAGCTAATTCGTAAATACGTAAAAGATTCGTAATTCGTTTGATGATGCTGGTTTGATGGTTTTATAGGCTAAAGTCAATAGCACTATCCACCCCGGTGTCCTGGGTGTCAGTTGTTGGCGCGTTTTCTTCTTCGATTGCCTCTAGTGGAGGAATTATCTGTTCGTCGCTTGGAGACGGTATTGTTACTTGGTTGTTTGTGGTCACTAAGTTGGCGATTGCAAGACCGGCAAAAAAGATTATCAAAACGATGGTCGCGTTGAAAATAATTTTTTCAAAGCCGCGGCGTTTTTGGTAAAAATCGCCACCACCGCCACCGCCAGCTCCTAAAAATCCGGATGAATCGCCGCGCTGCTGAAGCAGGATGAGGACGATAAGGGCGACTGCGACAAGAATGAGAATGATGCTGATGAGATCCATATATGGTGAAATTACAAATGACAAATCCCAAATTCCAAACGAGTCTGTTTAGGTTTTTGAATTTAAGATTTATTTGATATTTGGTGCTTGATATTTGGGAGTTAGTCTTTGTGTCGGTTGCTGGCGTGGAAGATCATGTTCGCGACCGTGATGATTAGGGTCCCGTATAGGAGCGGTAACAGTCCCTGTATACTAATGTTTTGGGCGTATTTGTCAATAATATAGAGGAGGCCGCCGGTGATGACGAGGTTAAAGAGGCCAAACGTGATAATGATAATTGGGGTAAGGACCAGCTTGATTATTGGCAAAATAATAAGCTGAATAAGGGTAAAAACGCCTATTAAGGCCGCGGTAGCGGCCAGATCGGTCGTGTTTAGATTAAAGCCGGTGACAACGTAAGCCGCGACTCCGAAGCCAATGGCGTTGGCGATAAAAGTGATGATGACTTTTTTAAACATATATATAGTATACTAAAAATCTATGACTAAAGCACTACGGAGCTATGGACCGTTTTTGATTGCCTTTGCGGCGCTGCTTTGGGCGGTGGATGGGATTTTGCGACGGAGTTTGTTTTCCTTGCCGCCTATTACTATCGTATTTTACGAGCACTTGATAGGCGCGCTGCTTATTTTACCGTTCTTTTTTGTGGCTTGGAAAAAGCAGGCTCGGTCGCTGACAAAGTCGGAGTGGATCGTGATGGTCGTAGTGGCCTTGTTGTCGGGTGTGCTCGGAACATTGTTTTTCACGGCCGCGCTGGTGCGAGTTGGCTTTATCTCTTTTTCAGTCGTGTTTTTATTGCAGAAACTGCAGCCGATATTCGCGATAGCGACAGCGGCTATTTTACTGAAAGAGCGGGTGACGCTGCGGTACGGGGTGTGGGCGGTGGTGGCTTTTGTGGCGGCCTATTTTGTGACCTTTCCGGCCGGGATGGTGAACTTTGGTGAGACCGGGGTGATCGCCGCGGCGCTGCTAGCCGGGGCCGCAGCCTTTGCATGGGGGAGCTCGACGGCCTTTTCGCGATACGCGCTTATAGATCATTCACACACGGTAATAACTGGCCTGCGATTTTTTATCACAGTGCCGCTGGCTTTTGTGGGCGTGCTGCTTCTTGGCCAGTTTTCTTCCTTATCTGGGGTTGAGCCGGGGCAGTTTGGTCGTTTGTTCATTATCGCGCTTTCAACCGGGATGGTGGCGCTTTGGATATACTACCGCGGGTTAAAAGTAACTCAGGCAAAAGTTTCCACAATAGTAGAGCTTATTTTTCCCTTTACCGCTGTGTTCATTGATATCTTTCTTTACGATACGGTATTGCACTGGAGTCAGTACGCGGCTGCCGCGGTGCTAATGCTGGCTATTTATCAGGTGAGCAGGCTAAATCAAGAAAAGGGGACGGCTGGATTGCCCGAGACAGGCGCTTCTGATACTCTCTAGTCATGGCTAAAAAGAAACAGGTGGAAACAATGAATTTTCAAATTGAGGGTGGGCGGCGTTTGTCCGGTGCGGTTACTTTGCGAACAGCAAAAAATTCAGCGGTGGGCTTGCTTTGTGCGTCGCTGTTGAACAAGGGGACGACCACTTTGCGCAACATGCCGAAGATAGAAGAGGTGTATCGCATCATTGAGGTACTAGAGAGCATTGGTGTTTCAGTTAAGTGGCAAGGGAGTGATGTTGTTATCAAGCGGCCGGCGAATATTTCTTTAGCGAAGTTGGACTTGGAAGCGGCGATGCGGACGCGAAGCATCATCATGTTTATCGGGCCGCTTATTCACAGCTTGAAAAAATTTTCTTTGCCTCAGACTGGCGGTTGCAAATTGGGTAGCCGAACAGTACGCCCGCACTTTTACGCGCTGGAGCCGTTTGGCGTGAAGATAGATGTTAAGAGCAACGCGTTTGCGGTAACCGCGGCCAAGACTTTGAAGCCGGCGGAGTTTGTTTTGTATGAGTCGGGCGATACAGTGACAGAGAACGCGCTGATGGCCGCGGCCCTTATTCCTGGTGTGACCACGATAAAGCTGGCTTCGGCCAACTATCAGGTGCAGGACATGTGCTTTTTCTTGGAAGAGTTTGGTGTGAAGATAGAGGGTATAGGCACGACCACGCTGACCATTCATGGCGTAGCGGAGATGAACGCGGATGTGGAGTACCATCTAAGCGAAGACCCGACCGAGGGGATGTTCTTTTTAGCGGTAGCGGCGGTGACAGGTTCGGCCATTACAATAGAGCGCGCGCCGATAGACTTTTTAGAGCTAGAGCTTTTTAAACTGAAGAAGATGGGCTTTCGGTACACGATTACAAAGCGGTACAAGTCGGCTAACGGCAAGACAAACTTGGTAGATATCAAAACCAAGCCGTCTACGTTGCGAGCTCTTGATGAGAAGATAGCCCCTCGGCCGTACCCGGGGTTGAATATTGATCACTTACCATTTTTCGCGGTCATTGCGGCGACGGCGAAAGGACAGACGCTGATTCACGACTGGGTGTATGAAAAGCGCGCGATTTACTACACCGAGCTGGATAGATTGGGCGCGGATACGATTTTGGCAGACCCACACCGGATTTATATAAATGGACCAACCGAATGGAAGGCACGAGAGCTTATCTGCCCGCCGGCCCTGCGCCCGGCGACGATTTTGCTGATTGCTATGTTGGCGGCCAAAGGTGAGTCGGTTCTGCGCGATGTCTACTCCATCAACCGCGGCTATGAAGACCTGGCGAATCGGCTGAATAAGTTGGGAGCGCGGATAAAGACGATCTCTTAGCTGTTTAGCTTCTTAGCTGTTTAGGTCGCGGCCAATTGGAAAAATTGTTTTAGCTCTGCTAGGATAGCAGCACAATACTAGCTGCTTAGCTTCTTAGGGAAGTAACTTATTAGGTCGTGGACTAGACTCTAAAAAGCTAAACAGCTAAGAAGCTAATCAGCTTTCCTTATATGTTTGTACGTAAAATAGGCATTGACCTTGGAACCGCGAATACGATTGTTTTTGTGCCTGGCAAAGGCTTTATTGTGAACGAGCCGACGATTGTGGCGCTTGGCCAGCCGAATAATGAGGTTATTGCCGTGGGGCGGGAGGCTAAGAACATGATCGGCCGGACGCCGTATGATATTGTTGCGTATAAGCCTCTGAAAGACGGCGTGATTGCCGATTATTACATTACCAAGGCGATGCTGAAGTATTACATTACGAAGGCGATTGGTGGTTGGAATGTGATTAAGCCAGATGTGGTTATCAGCGCCCCGGCTGGGATCACGGCGAATGAACGCCGAGCGGTGGTTAACGCGGCTAAAGAGGCGGGCGCCAAGCAGACGTATATTGTGAAAGAGCCGATTTTGGCAGCTCTAGGCGCGGGCATTCCGATAAACTCTCACTCTGGAAACATGATTATCAATATTGGCGGTGGCACGGCCGAGGTGGCGGTCGTCTCCCTGGGGAGCATCGTCAGTTGGTCCAGTTTGCGCGTGGCCGGGAACAAGTTTGATGCGGCCATCATGAACTACGTGAAAAAGAAGTTTGATGTTTATATCGGCGAGCAGACGGCCGAGCAGGTGAAGATAGAGGTCGGTAGCGCATTGCCGATGAAAGACAAGTTGTCGTTTAAGGTACGGGGTCGGGACGTGGCTTCGGGATTGCCCAAGGATATAAATGTAAACTCTAACGAGATAGCCGAAGCGCTTAATCCGCTTTTATTGGATATCGCGGCTAGCGTGCAGACGGTGTTTAACGAAACCCCGCCGGAGTTGGTGGCGGACATTATGGAAAAGGGGATAATTATTTCGGGTGGCGGCGCGAACTTGCGCAACGTAGACGAGTTTTTCAAACGAATGACCGGTGTAGAGTGCTACACGGCTGAAGAGGCGCTCTTTTGCGTGGCCAAAGGCTCGGGTTTGATTTTGGACCACTTGGATGTGTATAAGCGAACGCTACTGAATAAACGCTAGCGCCATTCCTCCTTTCTTAAAGGTGGTTGCCTGTAGGGAGGAGGATTTAAAATCCCTCCGCTTAACTGTGAATTATAAAACTCTAAAAATTTCTTCATTTTGTCATTCCCGCGTAGGCGGGAATCTATCATTTGACTATTTTTTTATGGATTCCCGCCTTCGCGGGAATGACACGGCGGGGAGTTATGAAAAGTTTCTAAAACGTAGCAGGCCCCGGCCACCCAGTGAAGGATGGTCGGGGCCTTGTGTGTTGCGGGCGCGCACGTCTACTGGGCTACTCTGAGCTCCTGGGGGTAGGCCCAGATCGTGCGTCCGTCGTCGAGCTTGATTGCGTGAGCAACGCCCGACGCGTCCTCCTGGTTGCCATGGAGAATGACTGTGGCCACCTTCCCGTTGTTGGCGCTCTGGCCGTGTTTGGATTGGAACACGACTCGTGTGCCGACTTCGTATCGCATGTTTCCCTCCCGGGATTGTGGGGTGAAGCGGGATTGCCTCACGGCCACCTATATATTAGTATAGCATACTTTTGGTATATTTGTCAATGTGTAGAAAATCTCATGAAATCTAGGGAAAATAAATGTTTGTCATTCCCGCGTAGGCGGGAATCCAGGCAGTGGATCCCCGGGTTAAGCCCGAGGATGACAAAGAGGAGAGGGAGAAAATAGTTAAAAGGCTTTCATATTTCTCCCTTTTGTAAAGGGAGTACCGGCGAAGCCGGGGAGGGAGTTTGAATCGGAAAAGGTAAATCCTCCGGCCTTTGGCTACCTCCTTTATGAAAGGAGGAATGATGCTAGAATAAGAACATGGAGGCAGTCCGGAAAAACTTTGAAAAGTTGGTAAAGGGAGATGCGCTCGCCCATGCTTATATTTTTTATGGTCCGGACTTGGTGGCGCAGTTTGGATTTGCTAAGGAGTTGGCACACTTTATAGAAAGGGGGGAGTGGAGTCTCACAGAGAGGCCGCTTTCAGACGCGCGGTTTATTGATGGAGCGACGGACGACGTGGGAATCAATACAGCGCGGAGCGTATCGGATTTTTTATATCAGCACCCGAATATTTCTAGCCGGCGGGTGCTGGTGATTAGTGACGCGGGCAAGTTGAATCATTTGGCGCAAAACGCGCTACTTAAAGTAGTAGAGGAGCCGCCGGCTCACGGAATGGTAATTTTGATCGTGCGGGACCTGGGTGTTTTGTTGCCAACACTGGTTTCGCGGTTTGCCAAGATTTACTTTGCTTCGCAAGGTACGAAAAAGGAAGAAGGAAAAATTAAGGAGGAAGTCGCGGCATTGGTAAAAGAGTTTCTGGCGGCCGGACCGCGAGGGCAGAGTGAGATTATTAAAAATTTGATAAAAGAGGATGGCCCGGTAAACGAATTTGTGGAGGCGCTGATTGGGGAGTTGAATAAGCGGCCGCAGGAGAATTGGCGAGCGCTAAAAGAGTTGCATCATCGCTATGAGTTGATGAATCAGTTCAATGTGAACAAGCGTTTACAATTAGAGGCTGTTTTGCCATACTTGGGGGATGGAAAAAATAGTTAGTGAGTTAGATAGGCGAGCGCAAGCGGCTTTAAACGCTTTTCGAGAAGAGCTGTCTTCTATTAGAGGTAATCAGCCGAGTCCGGCTTTAGTTGAGGATTTGAAGATTGAGTACTTTGAACAGCAAGTGCCACTGAAGCAGTTAGGGGCCATCTCGATGGTGCCGCCGCGAGAGCTGGTGGTTACTTTGTGGGATCCGAGTAATATTGAGACGGTAGCTAAGGCGATCAATGACGCGAAGCGTGGTTTTAGCGCAAGTGTGCGGGGGACTTCAATTCACATAATTTTGCCACAGTTGACTCAGGAGCGACGGGAAGAGCTGATAAAGCTGACTAAGCAGATAGGGGAGAAATATCGGATTGAGTTTCGCAACTTTCGCGACGACGCCAAAAGGAGACTGGAGTCCGCGGAGGCAGCCAAAGAGATTACGGAAGACCAAGAGTTTAAGGGTATGAAAAAGGTGCAAGAGGCAATCGACGGTGCGAACAAGAGTGTGGAGGATCTGCTAAAAAAGAAGGAGATAGAAATAAACGACTAGATGATTTCCGCGATATTGATAATTGTTGGTTTATCGGTACTTATTTTGATTCACGAGTTGGGTCATTTTATTGCCGCGAAAAATGCCGGTTTGCTGGTTGAGGAGTTTGGGTTTGGTTTCCCACCGCGTTTGTATGGCAAAAAAATAGGGGAAACGGTCTACAGTCTTAATTGGTTGCCGTTTGGAGGTTTTGTGAAGATTTTTGGCGAGCGATCAGTGGAGGCGGGGCGACTGCCGGAGGAGGGGGGGGCGGATAAATCTCGTAGCTTTGCGCACCAATCGGCATGGAAGAGGTTTGTAATAATGGGGGCGGGTATCTCTATTAATTTTTTATTTGGCTGGCTCCTACTTGCAGTGGTCTTAATGATTGGCAGTCCGCAGTCGGTGCTGATAACTGATGTGGCTCCGAATACACCGGCGGAGGAGGTTGGGCTCTTGCCCGGGGATCAGTTGGTGGAGTATGCCACTCCGGCGGAGTTTTCCGAGTTTGTGAACGCGCGCCGCGGGCAAGAAGTAAACTTAGAAATAAGGCGCGCGGGAGAGGTGCGGACAGTGACTGTCACGCCGCGAGAGCTTGAGGGCACGACTGGCTCGGTGGGTGTGTTTATAACCGAGGTTGGGCTTGCTCCGCAGGCATTTTTCCCGGCACTTTGGGACGGCTTAAAGCTTTCTATTACGACCATGGGTGAGATATTGAAAGCGTTTGGGACTTTGCTTGCCGAGATGTTTGGCTCGGCAAGCATCCCGGAGAATATTGTCGGTCCGATAGGTATATTTGGGATAGCTAACCAAGTTGGTCAGTTGGGATTTGTCTTTTTATTACAGCTGATAGCGCTTATCTCGCTAAACCTGGCTATCTTAAACTTCATTCCATTTCCGGCGTTAGACGGCGGGCGAATTCTATTTTTGATAATTGAAAAAATAAAAGGCGGCCCGCTCAACCAAAAGGTGGAGTTGTGGGCAAATGCCGCCAGCTTTGTGTTTTTGCTGCTACTAATGATCGTCATCACCGCCCGCGACATCATTAATTTGGTGTAGCCCGGCGGATTGAGGAATAGTCACAAATAAACTATTTGTAATTTGTATATCTTTTTAATTGGCGACCGCTAATTAAAAAGATATACTATATGGGATGAAGGATTTTAAGAAAAAAGATGCTCGGGTAAATAATCAAGGTGCGCCAGCTGTGCTTGCTAAGGCGGCTTTGATACTTTTAATTGAAGGAGGGATGAGCGCGATAGATTTTACATTCGGAATGATGGATGCCGGGTATGGTGCATCTCGGGGGCAGATGGAGAGGAGTATACGCTCCAGAAGATCGGTATCTTATGATAACTATAATAGTGAGGTTCGTCGCCGACGTCAGGTTTCAAATCTTAAATATCGCTTGAAGCGGGATGGTTTAATTTCTGAGGTGGATCGTAAGGGTAAGCGTATGTATATCATTACCTCAAAGGGTAAGTCGAGGCTATTAGCAATTGGAAAAAATAGCGAAAAACCTTTGTATCAACATAAGCAATACGAGAAGGTGGAGGGCGACGGGTTTATTTTGGTGACTTATGATATTCCGGAAAAACGGAAGAGAGCACGAGATTGGCTTCGTTATGAGCTTCAGGCTTTAGGATATAAGATGGTACAGAAAAGTGTTTGGATGGGAACCACGAAGATACCCATAGAGTTTATTGACGATTTGAAGTTGTTGAATTTATTCGATAACGTTGAATTTTTGCAAGCCGTGAAAATGGGTAGCTTATCCGGCTAATAGTTCGAGGAATATGGCGTTTTACTGTTTTGTCTTTTTAATTAGCGGTCGCTAATTAAAAAGATATTGTGTTTGGGATGGAGTGAGGAGATGAATTAAGAAGGATGATGAGTGAGGCTAATTTTTATGTGAAATGTGAAATGTGAAATGTGAAATGTGAAATGTGAAATGTGAAATGTGAAATGTGAAATGTGAAATGTGAAATGTGAAGCCGCCCGGGTCCGTCGGAGACGGAAGCGGGCGGCAAACGTTCTACTCGGCGCTGGCATAGCGCCTGTAGATAGGAAGCACGATGACCATGGTGGAAAGGATCCAGCTGGCGAGTAGCCAGAAGCCGGCTAGATCAACGGCGGCAGGGGGTGCACCTAGATTCGTGGTCAAACTCAGTAGGAGCATAGCCACGATTATGTTCCAGGGAATGGCAGCCCACATGAGCAGGCCGATTACGGCGGCGGCTAGCTGGGGTAGTTGCATCCACCAGTAGTGATCCGGTGCGATGTAGAGGCGCATGGTCTCTGATTTGTGCTTCCTTTGAAGGGAAGACCAGTAGAGCATGCAGCCCGACAGAAGGAAGATCAGCAGGCAAGGTACTTGCCAGGCCTCGAACGTGACTTCAGAGCCGATTGTGGGCACGGCGTTCTCCTGCGGTTAGGGGTCTGATTTAAAAATAAAATACAATTCATTGTTTGTCAATCTGTTAAAAGGGGGTGGAGTTTAGTAAGATAGGAAGTGTAATGCAGACAAGGTTATAGTATTTTTGGTTTATGAGGAGTCACCTCTTGCAGAGGAGACACCTCATAAATAAGAATTTTATGCGACAAAGTCAGTTATTTACAAAAACTAGAAAAGAGGCGCCGAAGGATGAGGTGGCGAAGAACGCGCAACTGCTTATTCGGGCTGGGTACATTCACAAGGAGATGGCGGGCGTGTACGCGTATCTACCGCTGGGGTTGCGCACGCTGAACAAAATCGTAGGCATTATCCGGGAGGAGATGAATGCTATCGGCGGGCAGGAGATTTTTATGAGTTCTCTGCAGAGGAAAGAATTATGGGAGGTTACTGATCGGTGGGATGACGCTAAGGTGGATAATTGGTTTAAAACTAATTTGAATGCCACTGCAGAGGCGGATGGTAAGCGCGGTAAGGAGCTTGGTCTTGGATTTACGCATGAGGAGCCGATTACCAATATGCTGGAGCAGTTTGTTTCTTCTTATAAAGATCTTCCTTTTTCTGTTTATCAGTTTCAGACTAAATTTCGGAATGAGTTGCGGGCTAAGAGCGGGATCATGCGGGCGCGCGAGTTTTTGATGAAAGACTTATATTCTTTTAGTAAAGATGATGCCAGCCATGAGGACTTCTACGAAAAGGCAAAGCAGGCTTATATAAAAATCTTTGAGCGCGTTGGTCTTGGCGAGCAAACCTACGTAACGTATGCTTCCGGCGGCAGCTTTAGTGAATTTAGTCATGAGTTTCAGACAATTACTGATGCCGGTGAAGATACTATCTACCTTTGTCCGGACTGCCGATTGGCTATTAACAAAGAGATCATTGAAAAGCAGTCTGTGTGTGTGGGATGCGGAGGTAAGGAGTTGGATGAGCATACGGCTGTAGAAGTGGGCAATATTTTTAGCTTGGGAACGCGTTTTTCAGAGGCCTTGAACTTAATGTATGTGGATGAGCACAACAAAAAGAAGCCAGCGGTGATGGGTAGTTATGGTATTGGCCCGGGACGCGTGATGGGGACGATCGTAGAAGTGTTAGCGGATGAGAAGGGATTGGTTTGGCCAAAATCGATCGCGCCGTTTGCGGTTCATTTGGTTTCGCTTGGTAATGTGGGTGAGACTGCGAGCCAACTTTACCAGAGTTTGTTGGATGGGAATGTGGAAGTTTTGTTTGATGACAGAGATGCTTCGGCCGGTGTGAAACTGGCGGACAGTGAGCTACTGGGGATGCCGACACGGGTGGTTATCAGTCCGAAAACTTTGGAGAGGCAGAGTGTGGAGGTGACGGATCGGGCGACCGGAGAGACGGAATTGGTGCCGCTAACTGGGCTTATGGCTCGTTTGTAAGATACTGCTTGGTCTGCTAGGATATCAGCACATTATTAGCTGTTTAGCTTATCAGGAAAGTAGTTTGTTAGGTTGCGGTTGCTATGTTTGACCCCGAAGAGATAGGCGCTACGCCTGCCTACCGGCAGGCAGGCGCCATCTCATGGGGTAATGACTAAGTCATTATGAAAAATCCTTTTTCTTTATTGCGTAAGAATGTTGGTGTAGACCTGGGGACTGCGAATTCACTGGTTTATTTGAGTGGGCGGGGAATAGTTATCAATGAGCCGACCACAGTAGCCGTGAATAACAAAACCGGTAAGGTGGTGGCGGTGGGTACGGAGGCGAAGAACATGCTTGGGCGGACGCCGCTGCATATCACGGTTGTCCGGCCGCTTTTGGGTGGTGTTATATCTGATTTTGAAATGGCGCAGGAGATGTTACGGCAGTTTTTGCGCCAGTTGGCGAACAACGGTCCGTTTAATTATTACCAGAATGCGGTTATTGGAGTGCCGAGTGATTTAACAGAGGTGGAGCGGAAGTCGGTGGAAGACGCTATTTTGGGTGCCGGAGTTTCCAAGGCTTATGTGATTGAGTCGGCGGTGGCGGCGGCGCTTGGGGCGCGTCTACCTGTGACCGAGCCGGTGGCAAATATGATCATTGATATTGGCGGTGGAACTACGGAGGTTGCTATTATCTCCATGGGCGGCGCCGTGACAATCAAGAGCGTGAAGGTGGCCGGGGATAAGTTCAATGAAGATATCATCAAGTTTGTAAAAGATGAATTTCATTTGGCGATTGGCGAGCCGACGGCGGAGGAGTTGAAAATTGAGCTTGGCAGTGCGGTGGTTCTTTCTGATAAGTTGGAGATGCTGGTCCGCGGGCGGGATCTTGCAACCGGCTTACCAAAAGAGATTCTTCTTAAAGACGCTCATATTAGATCGGCTATCGGTAAGTCTTTGAAGGTTATTGTTGATGCTATCAAGGACGTGGTGGAGGTTAGCCCGCCGGAGTTGGTTGGCGACCTGTTGCAGCGGGGGATTCACTTGTGTGGTGGCGGAAGTTTATTGCGCGGGATTGATGACTTGATAAGTAAAGAGCTGGCCGCGACTGTTACGGTAGTAGATGATCCGCTTACTTGCGTGGCCAGGGGCACGGGTTTGGCAGTTGAGAACCTGGAAGAGTACAGCCAGATTTTGGATAATCCATTAAAACCAAGAGAAATAAAACTGTAGTTTTATTTCTCTTGGTTTTCAATTTCTAATTTCTAATTCCTGCCTGCCGCCTGCCTGTCCGGTAGGTAGGGCAGGCGGGCAGGTCTAAATAAATCCTAATTCGACAATGTCTAAAAATTCAAAACGGACAAAGGTCGTTTTAGGAGTATTGGCGCTGTTGCTTTTGCTTGGGCAGTGGTTGTTTGTGCCGAGGACGTACGTGCGTTCTCGACTTGGACAAGCCTTGCAGGCGCCGTTTGTGTTTTTAGAGTCTTTGCGTAGTCGCTCTGCCTTAGTAGATCAACTAAAAGAGCTGCAAATAGAGAATTTGGGATTACGGGCTGAGCTCGCGAGTGTGAATGCTCGTCCGGAGCTTATCCAGGAGGAGGGCCAGCGGTATGTGCGGGCGCGGGCGTACTCAAGTTATCCGCTTAATAATGTCGATAACTTGCTTATTAACGTTGGAGAAAATGTTGGTGTTGAGGTTGGGATGCCGGTGCTAGTGACGCCGAACCTATTTTTCGGAGAAGTAGTGGAGGTTTTTGAAACTATGGCGATGGTGAGAACTATTTTTGATCCGGGTTGGGAGTTGCAGGTGAAGATCGGTGATCAGAACGCTGACTCTTTGTTTGTTGGCGGTCCAAGTCCAAGACTGACCCTTATCTCTAAGGGTCGTCGCGTTGCCAGTGATCAAGAGGTTTATTTAACAGACAAACGCTACCCGCTTGGACTGGTCTTGGGTGCTGTGGGGCAGATAAGCGATAGTGATCAGAATTTGTTTGAAGAGGCATCTCTTGATACGCCCTATACGCGTAGCGATATTAACCAGCTTTATGTTCGGCTATGAGGCAGAGTGATTGGTGCCAGGTTGTTCTTTTTTTACTGATGATAGGCGCAGTCTTGTTCGCGACCACGCCGGCCCTGCGTATACTAGGCATTATGCCGAATTTTGTGTTGGCGATAATGGTTATTTTTTTGCTTACATCCCCGGGCTTAGGCTTGTACTTTATTCTTTTACTCGCCGCGGCGGTTGGTTTAAGTGTTGGGCCGGTAGTCGGTCTACCTGCATTCGCGACTGTAGTGGTTGGACTGTTTTTGTACTGGTTGCGCGCAAGATTTTTGGCTGGTGGATTATTGTCCGTGTTTTTTCTGGTTTTGCTAGGTACGGTCGCGACTTATCTTATTGTTGAGCCAGGTTTTTTGCTGGAGGCGCCGGTCATTGTTTTGCTTGAATTTGTGTATACTATAGGCACCACGGCTTTGTTGCTAATAGCTATACGTCTAATTTTTAATGAAACGATCACGGGATCTACAATTTGATGAATTCGCGCCTGATGTTTTTTCGGGTAGCGGGGAGTTGGACTATATTGAAACGCCGCTATCAGGCCGGAGTTTTTTGCTGGTCGCGGCTGTAGCGGCTTTGGTTCTCCTTATTCTTTTGACTCGGATAATCACTTTAAATGTGGTAAAGGGTGATTTTTATACAGCGCGGGCGCTTGCGAATGTGAACCGGGAAAAGGCGATACCGGCAAACAGGGGCATTATCACGGATAGGTATGGGACGGTGTTGGCTAAGAATGCGGAGACGTTTAGTCTTTTCGTTAATACAAATGATCTTTTACGTGATCGGCAGAGAATGGAAAGTGCCTTGGCTCAGGTGAGTCAGTTGACGCAGGTCCCTCTTGCTGATCTTTTGCTGGAGATAGAAAAGGCTGACATGGAGGCGACACCGGAGATTCCGCTAGTGCGTAATATTGAAGCGGATGTGGCTATCTCGCTGAAAACATTAACCATTCCTGGGCTGCATGTTGAGAATGATTTTCGGCGTGAGTATATCAATGCGCCGGTGTTTGCGCCGGTGCTTGGTTATACCGGTTTGTCAGATACGGAAAACGCGGTGATTGGCAAAAGCGGTTTAGAGCGGTTTTATGACGATCAACTGCGAGGGCGAGACGGCGTGTATACTTATGTGCGCAACGCGCTGGGGCAGACTTTGGATGAGCGACTGACGGTTGAGCCTATATCCGGTGCAACACTGGAAACATCACTAGATGCTGAGTTGCAGGAGTACTTTTATGCTCGGTTGCAGCAACAGTTGCAGACGGCGAATAGTTCGGCGGCGGTGGGCATTGCTATCGAGCCTGCAACCGGAGAAATACTGGCGCTGGCGAGCTTGCCGAGTTATGACAATAATGTTTTTGTGACGCCAGGGAAGAACGCGGAGCGAGCGGCGTTGTTTGCCGATCCGAACAAGCCGCTGTTTAATAGAGCTATTTTAGGCGCTTACAGCCCGGGCTCAACCATTAAGCCTTTAGTTGCTCTAGCCGGACTGCGGGAGGGGGTGATGGATCCGGTTTTTGGAGTATATAGCCCGGGTTACCTGGATATTCCAAATCCATATTTTCCGGATAAACCAACTAGGTTTTTAGATTGGAAGGCGCATGGCTGGGTAAATGTGCGTAAGGCACTCGCGGTTTCTTCTAACGTTTACTTTTATGTTATTGGGGGAGGCGACTCGGCGCAAAGTGAGGAGCGAGCTCGGCAAGGTTTGGGGATAACCCGGTTGCGCGAATATTGGCAGCAGTTTGGTTTTGGAAGTGCGACCGGAGTAGACTTTGTGGATGAGAGTTTGGGATTTTTACCTGCTCCGGAAGAGAAGGAAGAGAGGACTGGCCAGCCTTGGCGAATTGGAGATACATATAACGTGAGCATTGGTCAGGGGGACTTACTGGTGTCGCCGCTTCAGCTGGTTCGCTTTACGGCTTCTATTGCGGATGATGGTCAGTCGCGCCGGCCGCACTTTGCGCGGAAAATAACAGACCCGGATGGCACCACGACTGTGAATCGCGGCCAAGAGGTTTTGTTCGATTATTCCAGTTGGGAGCTGCCGCTTGAAGAGGTGCAGACGGGAATGGTGCAGGCGGTTACCGAGGAGTATGGCACGGCGCGGATGCTTAATACTTTGGCGATGACCGCCGCCGGAAAGACGGGCAGCGCGCAGATTAATAATAATACGGCAGAGAACGCTTTTTTTGTGGGTTACGCGCCGGCGGAAGACCCGCAGATTGCAATTTTGGTGTTGATTGAGACGGCAAAATCCGGAAGTTTGAATGCGGTGCCGGTGGCATATGACGTTTTGCAGTGGTTTTATGAGAACCGACTGCAAAACGAAAATTCTAAACTCTAATTTCTAAATAAATTCCAAATCCAAAGTTCTTAAACGGTTTGGATCTAGTGTTTTTTTACAAAATTGTGATAAACGAAATAGTATCAACAATTTTAATTGGGGCGGCGCCTATTTTGGAAATCAGGGGCGCTATTCCGCTTGGAATGGGGTTGTATGGTTTGAGTCCATGGGCGGCTTATATTTTTGGTTTGGTAGGGAATATGTTGCCAGTCATACCCTTGCTGCTTTTTTGGCGTTACGCGGTGGGCTATGTTGGCCGCCACTCTTATGTGATGAATAGATTTTTTGCCTGGCTTTTTGCGCGGACGAGATTAAGACATACGAAGCAGTTTGAGCTTTGGGGTGCGCTCGCCCTTTTCGCGTTTGTGGCTGTCCCTTTTCCGGTGACCGGAGCCTGGACTGCGACCGTGGCTGCGTTCTTGTTTGGTATTCCTTTTTGGAAGTCGTTTTATGCGATACTATTAGGAGTAGCTGTGTCAGGGATTATTGTACTTATGCTGACACTGGGTATTAGCGCATTTATATAGGGCTTCAGTCGAATTATAATAAGGACCTCACTAATCACGAATTATCACTAATCAAACGAATATGCTTCAATCGTTGTAATGGATTAGGCGATTAGTGATTATTCGTGATTAGTGAAGTCCATAGGAATTATAATCAATTCAATGAAAAAGTTGTTAATGGCGAATTGGAAGATGAATCCGAAGACCGAGAAAGAGGCGATTCGTTTGGCGAAGGCGAGTGATGCGGCTAATGTTGTGGTTTATCCGCCTTTTCCGTTTTTGCCGGCTGTGGCTAAGGCGCTGAAGAAGGCGACTTTAGGAGCGCAAGATCTTTTTTGGGAGGCAGAGACCGGGCCTTATACGGGCGAGGTATCGGCGCGAGAGTTGAAGTCTGTTGGCGTGGAGTATGTGATTATTGGTCACTCTTCGCGTCGGGCGCTTGGTGAGAAAGATGAAGTTATCGCCAAAAAAGTTCAAGCCGCTCTATCAGTTGGTTTGGTGCCGATTCTTTGCGTTGGAGAGGTTTTAGAGGAGCGGGAGGCGGGTCGGGCGCAGGAGGTGGTGGACAAGCAGCTACGAACAGTTTTGAGCCAGCTGCCACTTGTGGCACATGGCCAACTTTTTGTTGCTTATGAACCGGTTTGGGCGATAAGCACCACGCCGCACTCTAGCGGTCTACAGTCTCTTTCCGCTGAAGAAGCACCGGCTAAGTCTGTAGAACTTATTCGGTATATGCAGCATATGGTGAGCACGATACAAATGGAGACGAAGTTTTTGTACGGGGGCTCAGTGAACTTAAAGAATGTGCAAGAGGTCTTTGGTTATGATGAGATAGATGGGGCGCTGGTTGGGGGGGCGAGCTTGAAAGCGGCCGAGTTTGGGAAGATGATAAAAGAAGTGAGTACGTAGTGCTTAGGCGTGAAAGGATTTGGCGAGTGTTTCGTCGTAGATAGGAGCACGAAACTCTAATTACCCTGCTCCAGGCGTGGTATAATAAATCACGCTTGTTAGAATTAATATTACAATAGTGGAGGTTAATAGTTATATATGTTTAAAAAAGAAACAATGGAGGGGATGAAGGGAATTTTTTGGATGCTGCTCAATGTGGTGATGGTGTTTGTGCTTTTCTTAGGAATAATCGGCATGACCGCTATTGCGCGCTACAGCAACGCGGTGGTGCCATCGCGAACAGTTACTGTTACCGGAGAGGGGGAGGTAGAAGTGAGTCCGGATCTAGCGACATTGAATTTTTCAGTTGTGACTCAGGGGAAAGATCCGGATGCAATTACAAAACAGAACACAGAGAAGATGAACACTGTGATTGCGTTTGTGAAGGAGCAGGGCATTGAGGCTAAGGATATTAAGACCAGTAATTTTAATCTTTATCCGCGCTACACCTATCTGGAGCGAGAGGAGCCGTCTATTACCGGTTACGAGTTGAATCAAGGCGTGACTGTTAAGATTCGAGATTTGGACAAGGTGAGCACGATTGTTGGTGGTTTGACCAGCCGTGGTATAAATCAGATAAGCTCGGTTAGTTACAGTATTGATGACCCGGAGGCTCAGCGCGTGGAGGCTCGCCAAGAGGCGTTCGCTGAGGCATATGAGAAGGCGCGAGTAATGGCAAGGCAGAATGGGGTGCGGATTGCGCGAGTGATAAACTTCAGTGAAGGCTTTTCCGGAGGCTATCCGCCGATAATGTATGCTAAGGAGGAGGCTTATGGTCGCGGTGGCGATATGGCGATGTCTAGCGCGATGCCGAATTTTGAGGCCGGGAGTGAGGAGGTTAAAGTGTTTGTGACGGTGACGTACGAGATAGAATAAGGCTTTCAGGGTGAGGGAGGACATCACCTTGTGGTATGATGGGAGGTGATGAAGTTTTTCTTCGGGTTATTTTTCTTAGCAATATTGGGTTTTTTGGCAACGCAGTTGTATAGTTTGCGTACTCATACCGCGACTTATAATGATCAACTCGGTGAGTTTGGCGCTGAGGCGAGCTTGCTTCAGGCTGAGAATCGGCAGTTACGGCAAGATCTGCAGTACTATAGCCAAGACGAAAATTTGGCCAAGGAGCTTAGGGCGCAGTTCAACTACCGGGCTCCGGATGAAAAACTTTTTATTTTGGTGTCACCGCAAGGGGATGAGTAATTGCGGAGCTAACGCAGATTTTCTGATAGAGCGGAATACGAGAATCGAACTCGTGTCTCTTGCTTGGGAAGCAAGCGTACTACCACTGTACTAATCCCGCTTTTATTAGTGATTTCGGAATACAGCTATTATACTAGAAGCTAAAGAATGCGTAAATTCTCGAAGACAAAAATAGGGGCTTTTGCAGGTGGACTTATTTTGTTTTTAGTTTTGGTTGGCGCTGGAGTTGCCGTGTTTGAATATCAGTACGTGGGCCGATTTTATCCCGGCGTTCAGTTGGCTGGAGAGAATATTTCCGGGAAGACTTATAGTGAGGTTGCAGATAAGGTGCGTCAGGTGGTGGAGCGGTTGGAGAAAGATGGAATCGTTTTAGTGGTAGAGACGGCTGGCTCTAGTCATGTGGTCAGCGTGCCACAGACAAGTGTTGGACTGACATCGGATACAGTTGTGGATTATTATTCTGTTGGTGATTGGGAGGCGACTTTGGCAAAGGCGTATCAGCGGGGGCGGTCTGGCTCGCTATTGGAACACGTCAGACAGCAGGCGTGGTTGATTATTAGGGGGCAGTCATTTGAGTTTCCTTTCATTATTAGGCAAGGGGCGCTTAGTTCATTGATTGAGCGAGAGTTGGACAGAGTTTTATCCAAACCACAGCCGGCTCATTTTGTTGTTCGGGATGGGACTGTGGAGGTTGCTCGTGAGCAGCTTGGCGAGAGGGTCTCGGTGTCAGAGGTCATCGGTCTAATTGATTCCTTGTTGCGATCGCTGACAAAAAATACAATACCACTAGTGACCGAGCAGGTGCCTGTTGGGGCGACCAGTGATGAGTTGCGGCCGCTAACCGGCTTTGTGGCAGACGCTATTTTGCCCTTAGTGGTTCGTTTTAACTACAATGGTTATTGGGCGGCGGCGTATGGAGGTACATTAGCGAGTTGGCTGACTGTTTCAGATACGCCAGAGAAGACGTTGGAGTTTCGTAAAGAATCAGTAGAGCTGTTTTTACATAATCGTTTTGGTGTATATATTGAGAATCCGATGAGTAGTAGTCGGTTTGCGTTTGTTGGCGGCAAGTTGGAAGAGATCGTCGCCGGTCAGGCAGGGGAGGCGATTGCAGTGGATAAGGTGATAGCTGAGCTGAATGACGTTTTGCGGTCGCGGTTAGCGGATCATGAAGCGCCTTTAATCGGTGCAGATCTTTCTGATACTGTTCGGATAACGGTTGGGACCACGCGGCAGGAGCCGGTCGTAACCAAGGACACGGTGGATCGGTATGATATCCGGGAGTTGGTGGCGACGGCACGAACGAGTTTTGGTGGTAGTACGGCCGACCGAAAGCATAACATCGCGCTGGCGGCCGCAAAGCTGAACGGGGTTTTGATAGCGCCAGGGGAAGAGTTTTCAACAGTGAATGGCATTGGTTACATTACTGAGGATCAGGGTTATAAAAAGGAGTATGTCATTAAAGGAAATGAGAGCGTGAAAGAGTTAGGGGGCGGGCTGTGTCAGTTGGCGACCACTTTGTTTAGAACGGCGCTGAATGCCGGTGTGCAGATAACCGAGCGGCAGAACCACAGCTATGTGGTCGGCTATTACGGGCCAGGCTTAGACGCGACCATCTACGGTCCGCATCCGGACTTGCGGTTTATGAATGATACCGGGCACTACCTGTTACTGCAGGGTCGGGTAGAGGGGGATGAGCTGGTGTTTGAGCTTTACGGGCAAAAAGACGGGCGAGTGGCCTCTATTAGCGAGCCTAAGATATTCAACCGCATCCCGCCACCACCACCAAAATATATTCCAAGTACGGAGTTGGCGCTTGGCGAAGAAAAATGTACGGAGCAGGCGAGATACGGTATGGAGGCAGAGGCGACCTATACGGTGAAGTATCAAGACGGTAGTACCCGAGAGCAGATATTTAAGAGCAAATATCGGCCTTGGCAAAAGGTGTGTTTGGTGGGGGTGGGGCAGGCGGGGTATTGACAAAATAGGCGATACCGTGCTATAATTAGAGGTAGAAGTTTGATATAGTTATTTTGCTGATTTTGGCCGCATATTTAGCCTTGTTTTAACCATAAATTGGGTTGGATATGCGGCCAAATGGAGCCGCGTGTGGGCCTACGAACGTTTTGCCAATGGTTGGCGAGATTAGTAGGGTGCCCGGCAGACTACAAAGGAGTTTTCTGCCATGACCACGACGACCGATTCTCCGATCACGCCCGAACAGCTCCACGAGGGGCACGGGTTTCTGTGTCGGCTGTCGAACCCGGGGTACCAGGCGCGTCGCGCGCTGATCGCGCGGGCGAGCGACCCCAACCGACACCCGGGCTACCTGGTCGACCACGACCCGAGCAGCTCGGTCCGGCGCGCCTGCGCGCTGGACGTAGCGACCTGCGGGCCAAAGCTGGACGCGCCGTTCAACGGCGCGCAGATCCTCACCGACGTCTACGGTGAGGAGGATGGCGGTTTCGACCTCACCACGGTCGAGCCGCTGCACCTCGATACGACGCTTCGGCTCGGAGCGGCCTGCGAGAAGATCCTGCCGCGGCGGGAGAAGCTCTCCATGGGTGGCCGCAGGCTCCGCTGGTTCGTGAAGAACGCGAACGCCGGCACGCTGCCGCTTGCCGACCAGTGGAAGAAGCAGGGGAAGGTCATCTTCTTCCCCGACACTTCCTGGCGGCACGACAGCGGCAACGAGTACGTCCGGTACGCCTACGTCAATGACGGCCAGTGGGTCGTCCGCTACCACTGGCTCGGCTTCGACGTCGGCGGGCGCTTCTGCGTCCTCGTCAGCAAGGAGGTCTAGGAAACTTGGGCTTTGGGAATCTTCGGATTCTCGGGCCCTCGGTTCCTCGGTCCCGCAAACCCTACGACCCTGGCAGAAGTTCTGTCGGGGTCGTTCACATTTTGATATACTTTGAAGCGGATAGTACGTGACAACGCGCGGTTTCGTTTGGTGCTAACCAAGCGAGGTTGCACGTGGCCGAATTCCAGAGACAGGTTGCGCAGAGCTGTGGGCGGCTAAGTGAAAGCAAAGTTTCCCCGGGTGTCGCGCTTGATACTCTTAATATACTTTTATACTCCTTGGTATCGTGCGCTAGCGCATTGAACCCAGTAGGTCATACTGCTGAATGAGATGCGGAATCAGATACAATCCTGAGAATATTCAATGGATGGTGTGGTGGAAGGTGCATGGTACGTTCCTGGCGGAACGACAACGGCAACGAGTACGTCCGGTACGCCTACGTCAATGACGGCCAGTGGATCATCAACTACAACTGGCTCGACAACGACGTCGACGAGCGCTACTGCGTCCTCGTCAGCAATGGGTATGGTATATGCCGCTGGCTGCGCATTAGACTAATGCGCAGCTTCTGTGGCAGTTTTCTTTAGCCATCCGCCGAGCATTCTGCCGATGGTTGCAAGTTGTTCGGAAAGCAAGGCGTAGTGCTTGGTCTCAATGGATTTTGTTTCCCAGAGGATCATTAAAAAGAATTTAAGCAGGTCAAAATTGGTATTGGCTTTTTGTAAGATGAGTAACTTTTGCTCTTGTGGTGTATATCGCGCCAAGAAGATAAGTTTCAAAACCGCGATGAAAAGGCCGTCGATTTCTTCTCCAAGAGTGTATCTGGCTGATTTAGTGAGGTGTTGCTTGAGATTAAACCAAGTTTTATAACAACTAACCAAATGTTGCAAAATACTCAAATTTCCAGCGGGGGGGGGGGCTTCTTAAAGGGTCTGTTTTGGCTCATGTATTTGAAGAGATAGTTTCAGTTGAAAACTTGCTTTTAGCTTGGCAAGAATTTCTTAAGGGTAAGAGAAATAAAAAAGATGTTCAGGAGTTCTCCCTGCATCTTATGGATAATCTCCTTATTTTACACGAAGAGCTAAAAAAGGAAATCTACGCCCATGGTCTTTATAAGTATTTCAGGATAAACGACCCCAAGCCAAGAGATATCCACAAAGCCAGCGTCAGGGATAGATTGGTCCACCACGCCATTTATCGAGTTCTCTATCCCTACTTTAGCAAGCGATTTATAGCCGACTCTTATTCTTGTCAACTAGGAAAAGGCACGCACAAAGCGCTCAATCGTTTTCGCAGATTTGCCTTTAAGGTGAGCAGAAATCACACCCGCACCTGTTGGATTCTGAAGTGCGATATCAGAAAGTTTTTCGCGAACATAGATCACCAAATTCTGCTTCAAATTCTGCAGAAACACATCCAAGACGCCGATACTTTGTGGCTGCTTAACCAGGTTGTTAAAAGTTTTAACTCTGGTGAAGGCGGTATGACGCGTCATACCGCCATGGGTCTGCCGCTTGGTAATCTCACCAGTCAGTTGCTTGTGAATATTTACATGCATGAGTTTGATCAGTGGGTGAAGCGCGGCTTGAAATTCAAGTACTATATCCGCTATGCGGATGACTTTGTGTTTTTATCTACGGACAGAAATGAACTGGAGCGGCTCATTCCACGGATTCAGGATTTTCTGCAGAACAAGCTCAAACTACAACTGCATCCTAACAAGCTATTTATCAAAACCCTGGCTTCCGGCGTGGACTTTTTGGGTTGGGTGCATTTTCCGGATCACCGCGTCTTGCGGACAGCGACTAAACGGCGGATGCTGCGAAAAGTGGTTGGATTTTCTAACGAAGCTATGACCTCTTCGTATTTGGGGATGCTGTCGCATGGGAACGCGCGGAAGTTGGAGAAATTTTTAGAATAAGATCGCCTGAGTGAAATGTATGCGCTTTATATAACTCATTGTAATTTCAGATGGGCTAAGGTAGTCTAAGAATATATGACTAAGGTGGAGCTCCAGAAAATTGAAAAGATGGCCGCGGAGAGTGCTACGCTCGCGCGCAAGGCGTTGCGAAAGAGCGATGAGCTTGAGGCGTATTTGAGTTTGCTGGAGTATCGAGCCGGCAAGGCGCAAAAGCATGCCTCGGTGAGCGCCCTGTTTAAGAAACTGAAATTGCGATGAAGAGACTCTTAACGACGCCAAGGTTTGATCGGCGTCTGGAGCGTTTTGTGCGCCGACATCCGGAATTAAAGGATGTTGTTTTTGAATCTATGACCGCGCTCTTGAAGAATTCTCCGCCGCAAAGCCTAAAATTGCATAAGCTGGGTGGTATACTGAAGGGCTGCTATGGTGCCAGCGTTTCGCATGCCTATCGGCTTGTGTTTGTTATGGATTCTGATTCTGTGTGCTTTTTGGATGTCGGTACTCACGATGAAGTATATCGGTAGTATTAGCAATTGATTTTGGGCTTTATTTCGGTTAGCATAAACCTGCCTGCTGGTAGGTAGGTTTCACGTTCGATATTAGCCACCTTAGCTCAGTTGGTAGAGCAGATTCTTCGTAAGAATAAGGTCCCCGGTTCGAATCCGGGAGGTGGCTCCATTCTTCGCCACGCGAAGAATGGCCCTGCGTAGCTTTAGCGAAGCACGGGCTATCTATGTTTTAAGTAGAAATTATATTAGGCTTCGAATGGCAAGCATGAAAACTGATCAACATCACGGGGATGCGTTTAAGGCGCTGACGGGAAAGTATGACAAGGGGTCGGCGCATTTGAGTATTTATCCGGGCGTAGGTGGGGATGATGCCAAAGACTGGGCGCAGATGCTGTTGGAGATGTATACTGCCTATGCCAAGCGCCGGGGGTTTAAAGTGGCCCTGATTGATGACCTGGCACTGGAAATAAAAGGAGACTTTGCTTATGGCACGCTCAAGAACGAGACGGGCGTGCACCGGCTGGTGCGGATAAGCCCGTATGATAGCAAGAAGTTACGGCATACGAGTTTCGCGCTAGTGGAGGTGGTGCCGATTTTCCCGGATATTCACCGAGCTTTGAATATTCCAGAGGGCGACTTAAAAGTGGAGACGGCGCGCGCCGGTGGGCCGGGCGGGCAGAATGTGAACAAGCGCGAGACAGCGGTGCGGGTGGTGCATATACCGACCGGGATAGCGGCTACTTGCCGGGAAGAGCGAGGGCAGCTGCAAAACAAGGAAAAGGCGATTGTGCTTCTCAAGAGTAAGCTTTTGCACTTGATGGAGAAACACCAGAAAGAGCAGTTGTCTGATTTGCGTAGCCATGCTAAGCCGGAGTGGGGCAGCCAGATTCGTTCTTATGTTTTGCATCCTTATAAAAAGGTGAAGGATCACCGAACGGAAGTGCAGAGTAATAGCCCGGATAAGGTGCTGGCCGGAGATTTGGACAAGTTTGTTGAAGCGGAACTGAACTTGAGTACGTAGTGCCTAGCACATAGGTAGAGGTGCTGGTTGCAATTTTAACTGTGATATAATTGAATGTATCTTCAGGGGTGACTACGTGCTAAGCACTAAGTACTGACCAATGATTGAATTTAAAAACGTTACCAAGGTATACCCAAATAAAGCGGTTGGCGTGGAAGATATCAGCTTTCATATAAAACCGGGTGAATTTGTGTCGCTAGTGGGCCGCTCCGGAGCCGGTAAATCTACGATTATCAAGCTGCTTATTGGCGAGGAAAGAGTGACAAAGGGGCGAGTTTTGTTTGGCTCTTATGAGGTGAATAAATTGAGCATGAAGGAGTTCCCTCAACTTCGCCGGCAGATTGGGATTGTGTTTCAGGATTTTCGGTTACTGCCAAACAAGACTGCTTACGAGAACGTGGCTTTTGCGCTAGAGGTGGGTGGGCGGCCGCAGAGTGAGATAGAAGAGTTCGTGCCGCAGGTGCTAGATATGGTGGGCTTGTCTAGCAAGCGCTCGGCCTTTCCGCATCAGCTTTCCGGTGGAGAAAAGCAGAGAGTGGGGATTGCCAGGGCGATGATCCATCACCCGGCGGTGATAATTGCAGATGAGCCGACTGGTAATTTGGATGAATTTAACAGCGAAGATATTATAAAACTGCTTGTTAGGATCAATGAGTTGGGAACGACCGTTATCTTAGCAACGCATGATAAGAATGTGGTTGATAATCTGAATCGGCGAGTTATTAGTGTGGTTGACGGGCGAATCGCTCGGGATGAGGCGAAGGGGAAGTACATAATAATGTAATTTCTAAGTACTAATTTCTAAACCAGACATGGCTACCACCTTGGCAAGGATAATTAAATACGGGTTTCAGAATTTTTGGCGTAACGGCTGGTTGAGTACAGCGACCGTTATTATTATGGCACTTGCTCTTGTGCTTTTTCAGGGCTTGCTATTGTTTGATGTTGTGACTTCTTCGGCTGTGGCGAGTATCCAGGAAAAAATAGATGTCGCGGTTTATTTTGTTCAAGACGCGCCCGAGGCGGATATTTTGGCGATCCGCGATTCTTTAGAGGCTTTCCCGGAAATAGCGGAGGTTCGGTATGTTTCCAGAGATGAGGCTTTGGCTATTTTTAGGGAGAAACATGAAGGGGAGGAGTTTATCACTCAGGCCCTTGATGAGGTTGGCGAGAATCCGCTATTTGGTTCGCTGAATGTTCGCACCACTGACCCTAAGGATTATGTGGTGGTGGAAGAGTTTTTAGCTGCTGACCAGTATCAACCGCTTATTGCCAAGATCTCCAGTCAGTCGCAGGATAACAGAGATGCTATTGAACGGTTGGATAGGATCATCAGTACCCTGAATAAAGTCGGGTTCGTTTTCACGATATTCATCGCCCTTGTCGCTGCTTTGGTCGCCTTCAATACTATTCGTTTGGCTATCTACTCTAACAGAGAGGAGATCGGGATAATGAAGCTTGTTGGTGCTTCTAATATCTTTGCCAAAGGACCTTATATTGTGAGCGGCATTTTATACGGTTTTATCGGGGCCGTGCTGGCGCTTATTTTAGCCGCGCCGGCTATTAATCTGGCCTCGCCGGTGTTTACTAGGCTAATACCGGAGTTGAATGTAGAGGCGTATTTTTACGACAACTTAAGCACCCTTTTCCTTTACTTGCTGGTTGCGGGTGTGGCCTTGGGCATTGGATCAAGCTGGATAGCGATTCGTAGATACCTAAAAATCTAGACGAAGGGTTTGTAGTCTTTTTCCGGAGGAAGCACCTTTTCTTCTTTTTTGAATTTGTTCTTAAAGTAGGCGGTCAGCAAGCTCATGCTCGCTATCCACATTAGGGTTAGAACAATTATTTTCTCAAGTAGTGTCATGGTAGTATCAGCGAATAATGCGAATGCGCTACGTAGTTTCCATTTTGGAAACTACTATAGCGGATTTTTTCTTAAATTTCCACCATAGGTAGCCGATGAGGGTGAGGAGGATGATTGAGCCTGCGATTATTCCTCTGATTTCAAGGTCGTGAGACTCCGGTTGCAAAGTGAACGTCTCCACGGTGGCAAGCTTTTCATAGATGCCATTTTTGTTGGTGTAGACAATGGCGTGGTAGGTCCCGCTTTCTAGCCCGGGAAAATTGTACGAGTGCGTACCGGACGGGACAAAGATCTGGTGGATGAGTTTATAGTTTATATCAAAAATATCTACGCGGTAACCGCCGTCCGGCTCGCCACTCGCCGGTGCTACCCAGCTGATCGTGGTATTGCCGGTGTCGGTCTCGGGCGTGACTGTGAGTGGGGGCTGGGCGCCTATTGGTTTGGGTGTTTGCTGTTCACTTTCTTCGTTTGGGTTGGTTTCGTTATCAGTTGTATCTGATTGGCCGCCAGACTCCGGGGGGTTGTCGCTATCGATTGGTTCGCTTGGCTGACCTGCTATGGGCTCTTCTGTTTGGGGTTGGGTTTCTTCTTCGGTTGGCGTGGTTGTTGGGTCTTCTGATGGTGGTGCGGGTTGGTCAGCTGGGGCGGGCAGGGTTTGAAAGGCTATGGTGTAGGTTGTTAGGGTTATGGATTGGCCAAGGCTGGAAAAGGTGTCCGCAAAGTAGTTTATGCCCGGTGTAAGGCCGGTTAGAGTTAGGGTGTGCTCAAGTTCTAAGGTTGGGTCAGTTACGGTTTGGATGCTGTAGAGCGGGTTGAGCTGAGTGCGGAGGACGACCCTGGAGTCGGCGGCGACGTTTGTTGTCCAGGTTACTGTGGCACTGTTGTGAGTTAGATTGGCGATACGAGCGTTTGTGATAGCGATTGTAATTGGTTGCTCAACAGTTTCTTCTTCAACAAGCTCCGGCTCCGGGTCTGCTTGAGCTATTTCTGTGAGGACGCCATGGAGGGCGAATTTGAAGGTGTATGGTTGGATCTCATCACCAAGCTTGGCCGCGCCTAGGCTGTATTCTGAGGTGTAGGGGAGGTTGTGCTCTAGAACCGCGAGGCGGTCGGTGTAATAGATGCCAAGGCCGGAGGGCGCGGTGTTGATGCGGATCCTGTAAACTTTGTTTTTGTTTAGCGGAGCCGAAGAGGGTAGGTCAACATGGATCTTATGACCACCCGGCTGGGGCGTCATGGTGTTAATGGTGATGTCGGTCTCGTCTAGTATCGCGCCGGCTTCGGTAAGAATTGAAAAACTAATAGTGCCCGGGGAGCTGTTGTTGTCCAGCCAAAGGTCAAACCCGCTTAGTTCTGCGCTATCGGCGGTATAAAAAAGTTGTTGAGGAGTGCCGGCGCCGGCCGTAGTGAGCCGCTCTGAGTTCCACGGGTCAGGCGCGAATTCAAAAAGAAGCTGGTCGTGCGCGAGCGCGGCTTGAGAAGCTGGAAAATAGAAACTAGAAACTAGGAGAAGAAGGAAAAAGGAAAAAAGAAGTGTCAAAAAAGGGATGCGTTGCATATGTTAATGATAGCACGCTAGCCAGCAAGCTGGCGGTGGGGTTCGCCTAGGTGAGCATGATCATTAATCGTGATAATGTGCCATTGCCTTTCCTTTGCTAGCTCTGGTAGATATTCGCATACGGTCAGCGCTGTATTATTGACGGATACATTTTCAAAAAAAGGGTAAAATATTTCGGCGGTGGTTTTTTCTCCATAAAGAAGGGTGCAGAGAAATAACTTCAAGAAGCGGACATGGGTAACGATTGCTACGTGTTTGTGTGTTGCGGCGAGTGACTCAAAATACTCTTTTGCTCGCGAGCATCGATTTTTTATATCTGTAAAATTTTCTTCGTCGGCGTAGTGCCAATCAGGTTCAGTATGGTCTTTTTCTTCGAGAATTTTCCGAAGACTTTGTAGCCGGGGGTCATTTTTGGGTTTCCCTATAAACTCTTTGGGCCAGACTCGTTCTTTAAGTTCGTCAAGTATTTGGATCGGAATGTCATGCGGGTTTGCAATATAAGCCGCGGTTTCTTGGGCTCGTACTGCAGGACTTGAAATGATTGCGTCTAAGGAGATTTCTTTAAGTCTTTGTGTCACAAAAAGTGCTTGCTTTTTTCCCTGCGCCGAAAGTTGCTCATCTTTTCCTTGATATATCCTGTTGATATTGCTTTCAGTTTCGCCGTGGCGAATTAGGTAGAGCTTCATAGAAGTAAGAAGTCAGAATTAAGAATTAAGAATTAAGAAGGGTTGGCTTTTTTGTAGGTTATGGCGAGGGCGTTGATGGCAAAGACAGTGAAAGTGCCGGTGATAGCAAGTAGGAAGCCGACGTGGAAGACGTTGATAAGCAGTGCTAGGATGCCAAATATTATGGCTTGCGCTCCCATAGAGGTGGCGTTACGCAGGGTGGCTAGGTTTAGTTCTCCGCCGCGCGGCACTCTGGCGAACATACTGCTATCAAGCGGTATGCTGACCAAAAGCGCGAAGATACCCATTAAGAAGATGCTGAGATAGTATAGGGTAGATGAGGGGATGAGCATGCGGCTTATCCAGGTGGCG
>Ga0100403_1000695_pt1 | contig 33091 bp, 48 predicted proteins | sample CryGeymet201501t_FD_83663 | JGI IMG/M metagenome (GOLD analysis project Ga0100403, IMG submission 83663) | Groundwater microbial communities from Crystal Geyser aquifers in Utah, USA - Crystal Geyser metaG 2015-01t | ecosystem: Environmental > Aquatic > Deep subsurface > Groundwater | place... | reverse complement strand
CGTCGGCTCGAACCTTCTTGTGGCCAAACGCAAATTTCTCCCCCTTCCCCGTTCGCCCCATGAAGTACTTCATCTACGCCCGTAAATCCACGGAGACGGAGGACAAACAAGTCCTCTCCATCGAGGCTCAGCTCGCGGAGCTGGCCGAGCATTCCGAAAAAGAACGCCTTGAAATCGCGGCTTCCTTCGAGGAAGCCAAAACCGCCAAAGAACCCGGCCGAACCGTGTTCGCAGAAATGCTTGCCCGTATTGAACAGGGTGAAGCTCAGGGAATACTGTCATGGCATCCAGACAGGCTCGCCCGGAACAGCATCGACGGGGGACGCATCATCTACATGCTTGACACCGGAAAACTCCTTGATCTCAAGTTCCCCACGTTCTGGTTTGAAAGCACGCCACAAGGCAAATTTAGGGACTTATATACTTGAGTAACCCTATACGGAGGTTATCTTTTTCTTGTTTCGGTACATAGCTGGCAAATCCTCGGCCTTTACGCGGAACTTGGTACCGTGATTCCGTATAGATGTTCCCTCCCCTCCATTTGTCCTCGCGTCGAAATCAACGTGCATTTTCCCGATAGCCAGAGCGTTGCAGAATCCCGAAATATCAAACTCCCAATAGGCGGTTGCCCCCGTGTACTGCACTCCATGTACGGGGTATTTCACGACCTTCCCATCTACCACAATGAGCCGCCGTAGCTTGCCGCCGCAACAGTTCATCAGCGTTTCATGCGTCCAGTACGGCACCACGTTATCTTTATGCCTATTCCGCACGACAATCCGGTCATTCTCATTCACGACATAGAAGCCCCGTGGTGATTCGCCGCCTATCGTGTGCCGGAAGCTCAGCCGCCCCTGCCCATCATCCCACCCGTATTCATGCACCATGAACCGCATAACCCCTCTAGGCTGCGGGTCTTTGTGAAACAACGTGATGAGAGATTGACCACCGTGAAACTTCACTTCCCAATCAAGTAAATCCGGCGAGTCATTATTGTTCTCTTTCACGCCTAGCAAGTGCTCTAGGAGTCTCCCCGGTGCGCCTGTACCACGGTACGACTTTTCATCGGGCATGGGAACAATCCCCATGCGTAGAATTTCGCGGATTTTTTCAGAGGCCGCCGATAGTGAGCGCGGTGGAGGAGACTGCAAAAGGCTTACGGAAAGATTTTCAGGCGGGACTTTCGCTTGTACTCGTCCAGCCTTTTGCTTGCCATTTTGCAGTATGCAGTAGAAATATCAATGCCAATCCAGTCGCGCTGCATTGCTGTTGCTGCGATTGCCGTTGTCCCGCTGCCCATGAAGGGGTCGAGTACAACCCCGCCTCGGGAAGCCTGTATACAGCGTTGTGCAAGCTCTACAGGGTAAGGAGCCGGATGGTCGTTTCCTCTTTCCTGCGGGAACTCCCATACATCCGTCATTTTGTTCGCCCCCATTGCCAGTTTGAAATCCGGTTTACAAATCATGTAAATGACTTCGTATGTCGGTAGGAAGTATCCCAAATTGAAGTTTATGCCTCCCGCCCTCTTCCAAATGATGATCTGCCGGACTGGGAAACCCGACACAATGTCATTGCGGTCTTGTAGCACTCCATCCTGTACGCGCCACTTGTGATTGTAGAAGATTGCGCCGTCCGGTTTCAGTACGCGCATCATGGCCTCTAGGCAATCCCTCTGCCATGCAGCGTATTCATCATGCGGCATGTTGTCGTGGTGTTCATCGTAGCCATTCATCAATTGCGCCTTAGGCCACTTCCCGCCGCGTCCATCTTTCATGCCGTTGCCGGTGGAGTTTTTGAGATTGTACGGCGGGGACGTAACGACAAGACTGACAGATTCCGCTGGCATCTTGTTCAACGTCGCCACAACATCTCCACAATGAAACTTGTTCAGCCATCGTGAGACTGAACGCTCTACGGGCAATCTATCTACTTGCTCAAATATGGGAGCATGAACAAGCGATCCCATGACATCATTGAAGCTGGCTGGTATCGGCTCAATGATTTTGGCGGTACGGGGATTCATGCGGTGAGTTGTTTATAGGTAAGCCTCCTATGTCCGGCATTGTAGAATGCAAGAGCCATCGTGTCATGTCCTGTTAGCGAACCCGCATTGTGCCGGAAAGCAAACTCATTGATATAGCGATTCAAGTGCTCCTCACTCATTTGATGGTAAATGCCCATCAGTCCGCGCTTGAGGATTGCCCAGAATGATTCAATGCCGTTCGTGTAGACCATGCCGTCTACGTACTGGCCTACAGAGTGATTGATAACGTGGTGCTTGTAGTCGGCAATCCCTTGGTAGGAACGGTGCTCGTCGGTACAAAGTGTACTGCCCTTCTCTACATGCTTTCCGATGAGACCGTGGATGGTGGAAGCAGTTGTGTCGGCAATATACTTAGCTCGTACCTTTCCTCCGCGTTGCTTCATGCCGAGTACCGCGCTTTTTCCCACTGCCCCGCGTCCTGCGTTTAGCCTCTTGTTGCGGTGCTTGTTCTTCTCCTTTCCTCCTATGTAGGTTTCATCGGATTCTACCGTTCCATTGAGTTGCGTGGTGCTTTTGTCCATAAAGGATTCGCGGATACGGTGCGCGAGAAACCATGCCGTTTTCTGCGTCACGCCTAGCGTCTTTGCGAGTTGAACGGAAGAGATACCCTTGCTGTTAGATGTAAGAATCCAAACGGCCATGAGCCACTTTTGCAGAGGGATTTTGCTTTCTGCAAGAACGGAATTAGTGCGGACGGTGAATTGCTTTTTGCACTTTCCACACTTGAAACGGCGTTGCTTCTCTAGGCGGTAGATACGATGGTTACGGCAGTAAGGGCAGTTCATGCCACGCGGCCAACGGGCGGCGATGATGTACTGCTCGCAAGCATCCTCGTCGGGAAACTTACTGATAAACTGAGGGAGGGAAATCGGGTCTTTCATGGGAGGAGTAGGAAAGTGGAAGAATACTAACCCCTCCCGTTAGGTTAGTCAAGTATATAATTCCCATTGGGAAACTGCCGCAGAGAGAGCCGAGGATCTGCTTGGCTGGCTCGACAAAGGATGCTTTCCTCCGAAGATCACCGGTCACAAAGACTTCGACAAGCTCGTAGCACGGAACGCTTGTGACGCGATCGCCGCGTGGGATGTCGCGTAGCTCGGACGCTGCCCTCATCCATTTGGTGGATGGGGGCTTTTTGAAGTACCCACCCACGAATTCAGAGCTCGATGATGCCCATATTGCCTGAAGCAACACGGGCCATTTCTACGGATACTCGGTAGTTGCCTTCCCGGTATTCGCCTTGGTTGAGGTATTGCACGATCTTCTCATGCGCCTCTGATCCGGTGACGGCAAAGATGACGTACCGCCACGGGGAGTTGTTATTTTCTTCGACGAGCTTCACGGTTACAAGAAAGATGTGAAGCGGAAGTCCGTTCTCGTCCTTCGGAAACCGAAACTTGCTCTCATCTACGTCGCACTGAGGTACAGGTTGGTTAATCATGGTGATGGTGGGAAAATGGGTAGGGAGGTGGGTGGGTGAAAACAGTTTGACACAGCCCAGTCGGTTGCGCTAGTTTTCTCGCGATGCTGACAAGTCTCATTTTGAATCGGGAACTATCACACGCTGATGGCTTGTCAGCTTTTTGTGTGTGCTCTGGTTCTCGTTTCAAGATGAGCTATGGATAACGGCTGGATTAAAATCCACCGGCAATTGATGAACTGGGGCTGGTACGACAACAGCTACATGGTTCATTTGTTTCTGCATTTGCTGCTTGAGGCGAACCACGAACCGAGAGAGTGGCACGGCATTACTGTGAGCCGTGGGCAAGTTATCGTCGGTAGGAAGAAGCTGAGTGAAGTGACCGGCATTAGCGAGCGATCTATTCGCACTTGCCTTCATCGTTTGGAAGAAACGCAAGAATTGACCATCAAAACGACCAACAGATTTTCGCTTATAACGATCAGGAACTACGAAAAATACCAATTGAAGGGAAGTGGCGACCTGAAAGCTGACCAACAAACGACCAACAAACGACCACAAACAAGAACTACAAGAACTAAAGAACTACGTGGTCTTCCGAAAAGTTTGATACGCTGGCTTCGACAGCACGGGAAAGGTGAGGGATACGACAGGTGGCTTGCACAAGAATTCGGGGAGACGATCGACAAGGCATGGCAAAAAGTTCTCGCCGGAAAGCAGGTGAGCACGCCGACGGACTTCGTTGATCTGTGCAAAACTCTCGATACTTCCGCCTAAGGCGAGTGAGAGTCCTGCTCTTCGCCATCGGGTACGGGCTGCTGAAAGTGTACGCATTCATCCTGATGCTGTTCTTGCGGGCATACGTCGGAGTTGTCGAGGGGCTTGCAGATCTTGTCGTGCGAGTGATGCGTAGACGATAGTTGCTTCCGTAAGCGAAGAACTGATACAGTCCGCCCCGTGGACACGTTTCACTTTCCCCGTCGGGAATCCGCTGTAAGCCGTGTTCACGGTATTCACCCGTCGATAATCTTCCACGCCTACTCGCGTTTTGGACTCGTCCTTCTCTGTTGGCAGGCTTATTCGTTCTGTTGGCACGCACTGTAATCGGTTGGCCGAGGTTAGCCGCATGCGGGTATCGTCAGAACATTTCTAAACGGAAGCGAGCGTGCCAGCGGGTGGTTGTGCTAGAATCTCTCCATGAAAGAAGAGAACGAAGTCTGCGGCAAATGTTCAAAGCCCAAGGGTGATGATGAAGGATGCTGCAAGTGCGGCGCTCCGACGAAGTACGATCCCAGCTTCTGCGAAAAGGCCGTGGAGTACGTCGAACAATGCCGGACGGAGAAAGTGGGTAGGGTGCTGAAAGTGAATCTTCCAAAGATAGAGGGATTCGCCAAATTCTTGGGTGTAAGCCGCTCTACGGTTCATTTATGGTCAACCGAGTATTCTGAGTTTTCGGACGCTTTGGATTTCATCAAGTCAGAACAGAAGTCGCGTCTGCTCGATTACGGGCTTTCAGGAGAATACAACAGCACGATTGCGAAGCTCATTCTCTCATCGGATCACGAGATGCGGGAGAGGTCGGACACGAACGTGAACATAAAAAAGGACGGCGCTGCCGAACTTGCTGCGGGGATGATGGGGAGCGGCAAAGCAGAACCCGACGATGGTGATGAGTGATGCACTTGTCAAGCTGTGATGCGTTGACGATTCCCGTGTGCATCGCTACGCTCCGGGCGAATGGTCTACTCGCACACCCTCACCGGTCGCTGGACGAAGACGGTCGTCGATGTCCGTTGTGACTGCGGCTGCTCGTTCTCCTTCTGCCGGGAACTGATGCTCGCCGGCTCCGTGGCTGCCTGCCCGAAGTGCGGGAATCAGGAGTTCCAGGCAGAGAACATCATCCGGGTTGTGGTTTCCCCTCTGGAAATCTGATGGCACCACTACGATTCAGAGCTTGGCATGAAGGCAATATGCATTACAACGTAAACGTCGATCACGGTGGAAAACCAAACATTGATGCTGACGCAAATACGGACGATTTCCGCACGTACCTACGCGACGGAATTGTCATGCAATCCACAGGACTCACCGACAAGAACGGGAAGGAGATATTTGAGGGGGGTATTCTTGACTGGTTTATACTTCGCCATGTTCACAGTGATGTTTCATGGAATGAAGAACGATGCGGATTCGTGTTGCTAAGCCAGATAAAAAGCGATACTGGCTGTGTAAGTCCGTATCTGCTCTTGCAGAGTAGAACAGCACAACAATCGGAAATCATCGGCAACATCTACGAGAACCCCGATCTCCTTCCCAAGGTGGCGTGAGAATGAAGCTCACGATAAAAGGCGATTCTGTAATGCTCGATGCAATTCGAGGGTTCTCGAACAAGACGCTCGCATTAAAGTGTTTTGACAAGGATTGCCGCTTAGTTGATTGCAGGATGTTTGAGGCGATAAGGCGACTGGATTACTTAGAAGACGTGTACGACGACTACTGCCAACGTCATGGTTGCTATCGCGGCAGGATTTCCGAAAAGTACCCTGCAACAGAGCTTCTCAACGATGAGCTATATGATCAGCTTCTTGAATACTACGAAGCGCCACCGCCCCTTACCGTGCCGATCGTATGAAATACGCCCGCCCTCCATTTCCAATCCCACTCTACGAACGCTTCAAAGCCGTATCGAACAAGCTTCGCTGGGACGGCATCGGACAGAAGTGGGAACTGCTGGAGCGTCTGCTGGATTACGCTGAGGAGAATCCTTCCCTGTTTGCGAAGCGATGACACCTCCCGACACCGCCTGCCGAGTTGAAATGAAGAACGGTCTCATCCTGGAGCTGGCCATGTCCTCAAGCCGCGTAAAGTACCTCCGTCGGAACAAGGCAGAGCTTCAGATTGAGATGGACGGGAAGCGTATGATGCTCGACACGACGAAGATTAAGAAGATATCCGCTATTTAACCCCCACCCCTATGCTTCCCCTCAACGATTACGTCATTCTCACGCCCGTCAAACGCGACAGCCGCATGGACATTCCGGATGATGAAGAGCGATACGTTGGCGACGTGAAGGCGTGCCCCAGTCCGTCCTGTGTATTGGTCGGTGCGAGAGTCGCCTACGACGTGAAGAAGGCGGTTCGTACAAAACACGGCAACGACGAATTTATCTGCGTGCCGCAGGAGGCACTTCTCTACATCCTTTCCCCCGACACTGATGAATAAGGAGCTTATTTTTGGCAACGAATCCCGCAAGGCGGTTTTGATCGGGGCTGAGAAGCTCGCTCGTGCCGTGCAGGCGACAATGGGTCCGCGAGGTCGAAACGTCCTCGTGAGACGGCAGTACATGCCGCCATTCATGACGAAGGACGGAGTGAGCGTCGCAAACGAGATTCAGCTTCCCGACCAATTTGAAAACATGGGGGCAGTGCTGGTTCGCGAGGCTGCGACCAAGACAAACGACGCGGCGGGTGACGGCACAACGACCGCGACGGTTCTGGGCTATGCCATGATGAGCCAAGCATTCGACAAGCTGGTGGACGGGGCGAATGCGATCGCTATTTCCCGTGGCATGAAAATGGCGTGCGACGCTGTCGTAGAAAGACTCGCTGAGATGGCTACCGACGTTTCGAGCAAGGAAGAACTGAAGGCTGTCGCATTGATTTCTTCACAAGATGAAGAGATAGCGAAGGCGGTTTCCGGGGTGGTTGATGATGTCGGACCCGAAGGAGTCGTTACTGTTGAGCAGGGGCACGGGCAGAACATCGACGTCGAGAAGGTGGACGGTATGCAATTCGGGCAGGGATACCTACTCGCTCACTTCGTGACGAACCCCGAAAGGATGACCGCCGAATACGAGAACCCTGCGATCGTGATCGTGGACAAGAGAATCCTGACACCGAAGGAGCTGCAACCGCTCTTCGATCAGATTTTGGAGAAACAGAAGAACATCGTTCTGATCTGCGAGGACATCGAACGTGCTCCGCTTGCCGTCTTGGCTCAGAACAAAATGAATGGCACGTTCAACCCAGTTGTGATTAAGGCTCCCGGCTACGGTGATCGGAAGAGGGAGTACCTTGGAGACATCGCCGCACTGACCGGGGCAACTGTCCTTTCGGATGAGTCCGTTGGGTTGGCAGATGCAACGCTGGAGCACGTCGGAACGGCGGAGAAGGTGATTGCTACGAAGCACAACACGACGGTTGTCGGTGGAGCGGGGAAGGGCGGAGACATCGCAGGGCGCGTGGGCGAGATCCGAGCAATGATTGAAAACTCAGAGTCCGACTTCGACAAAGGCAAACTCCGGGAAAGAGTGGGCAAGCTGACTGGCGGTGTTGCGGTGATTCGTGTCGGTGGTTTGACAGAGACAGAACAGAAGGAACGCCAGTACCGAGTTGAGGACGCGCTGAACGCCGCAAGAGCGGCGAGAGACGAAGGCGTGGTCATCGGAGCGGGTACAGCGTACATCCGCTGTCTCAGCGCATTGGAAGGTCTCACAGGCGACGAAGACGAAAAGGTTGGCATCGACATCGTGAGGAACGCCCTTATCTCTCCATGTCGGCAGATCCTTGAGAACTGTGGCGAGGGTGACAAGTTGAAAGAAGTGCAGGCTGCCGCAGAAGACGAAGGCTTCAACGGAATCACTCGCAAGATCGAGAACTTGAAAGAAGCCGGAGTGATTGACCCGAAGAAGGTGGCTCGTTGCGCTCTCGAAAACGCCGTCTCTGTTGCCTCGATGTTCGTGACGCTGGAATGCGCCATCGGCTTTGAGAAAGAGCCCGAAGCGCTTTCTGTCTAATTCCCACTTTTTGTATGCTCGTTGAACCCTACATCGCAATAAGAGGACATTTGGCTGGGAACATAGAGTATCGTGATGCCGCTCTCTTTCAAAAGAAAGACGGCACTTGGGTGTGCGACGGAGATTGGATTCCCTACGCCGACTTCGAGCGGGAGAAGCTGAGGGAGCTTGGTTCAGTCAACGAATATATTAAGGCGCACGAATGGGGCTATTCTTTGGGAATCAATTTAGACGACGGTGTGAGGATTCTGGACTCAGAAGTTCTGATTCACTATTCGCATGACTGCTATGAAGCAGACTCCGAATCCTCCCGCCTCCTCAATCGTGCCGAGTTCCTCAAGGCTGTGTGCGAGAAGGAGGGGGTGGAGTGGTTGCCGGCAACCGGTGGATACGTCGCCCCTAAAAGTCTCGATGGCTATCGGGTCGGCATTGACTGGGGAAAGGACAATGGCCCCAAGGCAACCGATGTCGTGGAGGAGTTGTGCGACTGCGACTGCGACTGCGACGTCTACAGCAAGGCGGAGATCGACAAGCGGTTAGAAATGATCGCTAGAATCATGCGGAAGATGCACATTTCAAAAGAGTCAAACGCATTGACCGATGAATTCCGTTCCCGCTTCCTTACCAAAAAGCACGTATGAGTTTTCTCCTCATCTTCCTCTTCTTCGGGCTTCCCTTCATTGTTACTGCAGATCAATGCAACAAGAAGAACCGCAGTGTCTTGAAAGGACTGTTTCTGACGGGACTGTTGACGCCATTCTTTCTCGGCTGGGTGGTAGCAATAGGTCTGTGGCTGTCTCTGAAAACACGAGATCGCGATTCAAAGACGCTGTATTGAACGTTGTCATCATGCCCACATGAAACACATCTGTGACTCCTGTGCTGACGAACAAGGCTGCACCGTACCCGAAGGCAGTATCATCCGACAGCATTTCGGTAAATGTTCATTCTGCAAGTATTACCTCATGGTTTCTGCGGTAAGTAGCTGGACGTGGCATAATGCGAAGTGTTGAAGACCATTCGCGATCTAAATCAGCGGGAGCGAGAACAGACGCTTGAGCGGGTACTGAATGCTTTCATTATCTTCTGCCGCCAGAACTTCCAATTCGATCTCTACGACTACCAGATACGGATTGCACGCGCTTGCCTGTCGTCGTTGTTGGTAGAGCCGAAGGACGTCTTTATCAAGCTAGCTCGCCAAAGCGGGAAGACTGAAACAATCACGCTGCTGCTGCGGTTCCTCATTATCTTCTACCGACTTCTGACCGGTGATCCGCTCATGGCGGGCATCGCCTCTCCGAAGGGAGAGCAGGCGAAGACGGACTTGGACCGTCTGAAGAAGTCGATCAACGAACTCCGCAACTCGTGGCAGGTGGAGGATCGGGAATACAACGCGCACACAGTGCGTGCCTACCGCTTTAACAAGCTCTTCGCTGAGATTTTCAAATTCTCCCTGGGGAACACTACGAACGAATCCAAGACGCTGAACGTGTTGGTTGTGGAAGAAGCCCACAAGATCGACGACAAGAAGCGAAGCGATCAGCTCGACCCGATGCTTTCGTCCACGGGCGGTGTGACTTGGCATATCGGAGTCGGCTGTCCGAAGTACGGGGACTTCAAAAAGGGCTGTGATGGCGAAATGCCGGATTCGGTCGTCGTGAAGGTCGATGTGGAAGAAGTCATTCACGATCGGAGGAAGAAGTACGAAGAGACCGGTGATCCCAAGCATCTTGAGTACGAGAAGGCATTCCAGCGGGAGCTGCGGAAGAAGGGTAAGGACAACCCTGAGATTCGCATGAACTACTATCTCGAAGACATCGTGGAGATCAGCAGCTTCATTTCTCGGGAAAGGTTGTTGTCTTGTGCGCGCGGAAAGGATGCGGAGATCAACACAGACAAGCTGGGACTGGGGCTCGACTGGGCGCGGGAGTCAGATGAAACGATCGCCACGCTCTCGAACCCGCTCAACGACGTTGCGGTGTGGTTCGCGTATCCGCACGTTCGGTACGAGGATCAGATTCAAATGCTGCTGAAAGACCTAGAGCCGTTTCGGGAGAAGATCGCAGGTGTGCGGTCTGACGCAACGGGGCAAGGGGACGGCCCGTCTGAACTTCTGGAGAACACGTGGCTTCCTTGCGGACCCGACACAAAATTCAAGTTCACCACGCAGAGCAAGAATGATCTGTACGTGAACTTTGAGCAGTCGCTCTTTGCAGACGAAGGAGATAAGACGCGCTTTTCGTATCCGGCTGACCATCCGCTCGCAGAGAAGTTCGAGGGGCAGATGCTTTCCTTGGTTCGCGAATACATCGGCGACGGTGAGTATCTTTCGGTACACCACCCGAAAAACGACCCCAATGGACGCGATGACCTGCCGGACTCCACAGCACTGTCCACGTTCGCGGCGAAGAACGCAGGCATAGGAGATATCATTGTGTTTTGACGGTGAAATCGGTGTACACTGTCACTGAATGCCTTCCCTCTTCACCCGCTTACAGCACGCTAGCCGAGCGTTCATGCGAGGCAATGATTTTGGTTCTCCATTCCCGCAGTTCTGGAATCAGCCCGGTGCGCCGTCGCTCTTCAAACCGCACGAGTCGCTCGAAGTGCATGGCGATAACCCGTGGCTCTATTCGTCCGTGACACGGGTCTCGTTTCAGATCGCTGAGACGGAATTCTATCTCCAAGTCGCGAAGAAGGACGATATCGAGTTCATCGAGGTGCATCAAGCTCTCGAAACGCTTCGGCTTCCGCAACCGGTAGAAGGCGGCAAGTCATTGCTGACAAGCATGGACCTGATGATCGTCACATCGCAGCACTTGATGCTGAACGGTGAATCGTTTTGGTTGCTCGATCGACGATTGAAGGCAAGCGGAGCGCCCACAAACATTCTTCCGCTTCTTCCGGGATTCATGGAGGTCGAATTAAGAAAGGGATTGCTGCGGTACACATACCGGCTACCCGATCGCCAAGTGGAACTCGATCCGGTCGATGTCGTTCACTTCAAAATGCCGGACCCGAAGAACTGGGTTCGCGGCCACAATCCGACACAGAGCATCCGTTACGCGCTCGATACGCACAAAGAAGCCGACGTGATGAACTACAAGCGCCTGCGGAACAACGCAGTTCCGGGCGGAGTCTTATCGACTGAGCAGAATCTAAGCGAGGAAGACATCAATCGGCTGAAACAGCAGTGGCGGGAAACGTACGGTGGATCAGACAATGCAGGAAAGACCGCGTACCTGCCAAAGGGATTGAAGTTCGACAAAGTACAGGAAAGCAATCAGGAGATGCAGTTTACGGAGGGCAAAGACAAGGCACGCGATGAAATCCTCGCGAACTTCGGGATCGGTTTGGAGATCCTTGGAAAGACTGAGTCTCAGACAAGAGCAAATGCGGAAGCGGCGATATTCGTATTCATGAAATTCGGGATCAAGCCTTTCCTGATGAAGATTTGCGACACGCTGAACAATGACTACCTTCCCGCTTTCCCCGGTACGGAGAAGATGGAGTTCGCATTCGATGATCCTGTGCCCGAGAACATGGAAGAGAAGCGTCTTAACTCCGAGAAGCTCTTCCAGAGTGGGGCACTCACACCGGACGAGATGCGTAAGGAGTTCGGACTAGAGCCGCTGAACATCAAGGGTGTAACCGACGTTCCATACATTGGCTTCAATATGATGCCCTCTACCGCATCGCCGCCATCTTTAGCGGCGTAGCAACACAAAAACAGAAACGGGCGAAGAAACCTCTACCGGGAATCGGAGACATCTTCGACGAGGACGAAGAAGCACGAATCTTGGCTAGGCTTTTTTTACCCTATTTCATGGAGGCGTTTGCGAAAGGAGTGAGTCTCGGTCAGCAGCAGGGGCATGACCTCACCGATTCAGACAACATATTCACGGTTGGCATTCGGAAAGCGCTGGAACTGAAGTCGTTTGAGCACGCCGCCCTAGCTATCGGTACAACAAAAGACGATTTAAGCAAGGCAATTAGTTTGGCGATAGAGAACGGGGAAGGAATTGCTGAACTCTCCAGAAGAATCGATGGTCTGTACATACAATCGAGCAGAGTTCGTTCTCTGCGAATCGCCCGCACGGAACTGACGGACGTTATCAACGAAGGAACGTTAGCGACTCTTCGGAAAGAGGGCTTTCAGCAGAAAGAATGGGCGACTGTTATCGATGGAAATGAGCGACCGACGCATGCCGCTGCGCACGGACAAGTAGTTGGAATCAATGAGACATTCACAGTCGGCGGTTCATCGGCGCAAGCCCCAGGCGACCCGATTCTTCCCGCCGGAGAAAGAATCAACTGTAGGTGTTTAATCGTCGGTGCAGGGCTTCCCGAGGATCGCCGCAGAGCGATTGGTGAGCAGTTCCTCCGCACGCATGGTGCGCTCGAACGACGCTTTGTGGTATCATTGCGACGAGCATTTCTTGAGCAACGCGATCGCGTTCTCTCTCACTTCCCTTCCTGAGCATGGCAGTCACCCGAATCGCAGATACAGCCACCGTACGCGCAGTCGATAACGAGGCGCGGACTATTGACGTAGTTGCGTCCACTCCCGCAGAAGATTCACACGGTACGCGGATCGATCAGGCCGGCTGGATGTTGGAAGACTTCAAAAAGAATCCAGTCATTACTTGGGCACACGATGACCGTGGCTTCACGGCATCCGGTGGACGTCCGATTGCGAAGGCTCTTCCTGAGACTGTTCGCGTTGAAGACGGGAAGCTGAAAATGAAGATTCAATTCCCGAAGCCGGGCGTATTCAAATTCGCGGACGAAGTCTTTGGATTGATGGCGGATGGTTACCTGAACGCAGTTTCTGTGGGATTCGATGCGATTAAGACAGAGGAAACCGAGACTGAGGACGGTGATAACGAGTTCTGGTTCCGCAAACAGAAGCTCCTGGAGGTTGCTGTCGTAACGATTCCCAGCAACTCCGATGCGTTGGCCGAACGTGCGAAGCGGATGAACGCCGATATCGATGAAGTTCGAGCTCGCGTTGAGAGCGTGGAAGAGATGGCGAAGGAAATCATCGATCCGGGAGAGCACGAGAAATACAAAAAGTATTTCGAAACCAAACAGAAAGCCAACCGCGAATCCACGAAGGTGCTGAAAGCATTCTTCAAAGCTCGTGACGAGGAGCAGCCCGAGGATGAAGTAGAAGCATGGAAGCGAATGCAGGAAATCATCGAAGAGGAAACATCTGAGGAAGTTGTCGAGACGAAAGAAGAGGTCGAGACACCTGCGGAGGAAGAAGAGCCTGAGACTGAGGAAGTTACGGTCGAGCCTGAAGAGCCAGAGGAGGAGGTCGAGGAGGAGTTAGAAACGCCACCAACCGAGACTGAGGAAGCCCCTCAGCCCGAACAGAAAGCCTCTGTTCAGATTCCCCTGGCCGATCTCGTTGCTTTCCCCGAAAGATACACGAAGGCGATGACCGGACTTGCTGTAGAAGCCCTGCAGCGGGGAGTTCCAACAAGTGAGTTGGATGGACTTCTCGAAGCCGCTGGAAGCCAATTCCAGCAGGCTCTTGCCAATTCCAAACTCTAACATGAGCAAAACCATTGAAGACACAGTGGAGGATTCAGTCCTCCAAGACCTTCATGAACGTATGAAGGAACAACCCAAAGACGAGCAGGCTAAGATGCTGCGCGCGTTCGCGGAGGAACACTACGGCGCTACCTTTCAGGAAAAGCCGGTAGTGGAACTGTCGGATGAACAGATCCGAATGATAATCCAGGGCGGCACAGAAGCCGCTAAGAAAGTCGCCAGCACCGAAGCTGGCAAAGTTGAGCGGAAATACGACCTTACTCCCGGACAGGCTTCTGAAGCTGCCGAGAAGGAGGTCGGTTCAATTCTGCAGAAGCACGCGAGCCGGCATAACGACTTCAAGGAATGTGCCAAAGTGATGCGAGCACTGACCAAAGTCGCATCCGGACGTGCGAACTACACCGAGTTGCAGAGCGCGTACGAGGCTGAGGCGGACTACGTTCGCAATAGCAACCGCGAAGTTCGTGCGATGTCAATCGGTACGGATTCGACCGGTGGTTACATGGGTGGTGAGCTGTGGGAAACGATGCTCTACGAGAACATTTCCCGCTACTCCTACGCTCGCAAGTACTGCACGATGCTGACGATGGAGAAAGAAATTCTCCGCATTCCGAAGCTGACCGCTACGGTGACTGCTGAGCAGACCGCAGAAAACACGGACATCACGGAAAGCCAGCCAACCTTCGATCAGTTCACGCTGAACACGAAGAAAGTGGACGTACTCACCAAGCCCTTCTCCGTTGAATTGTTCGTGACTGCCGATCCTGCCCTTGTTCCCGCTCTGATTGAGTTCTCCACCCGTGAGATCAAGAAGAAAGAGGACAACCTCGTATTCGGCACGTCTTCGCCCGGTATCTTGTCGCACTCAACCAACGTCGTGCAGCCTGCTGCCGGTAGTGGCAAGACCGCAATAACGGACGTCACCTTCGACGATTTGGTCGATGTGACGTACGAGTTGGACCCGCACTACCTCCCAGACGAGGACGTGCAGGGCTCTCATCTTTTCTCTTCCGGTGCGGCTCGCTGGTGGATTCCTCAGTCTCTCGTGCAGACACTTGCAAAGAGCAGTGGGAACGACAACTACCACTGGACCGACGTGAAGGAGCTGAAGCACAACAAGGAAATCCACGGTTTCGGCCTCAAGCGTGTGCCTGAGATCGCTGCTGCGCCAGCCGCAGCTACCAACTCATTCTGTTTTGGTGATCTCGGTTACATGGTCTGCGGTACTCGTCCCGGATTCCTCATCGACCTTCAGAGTCAAGGTACTGTTGACGGGGTAAACCTGAACACCGCGAACGCATACGCTGTTCGTGTGACAGAGACCTTCGATAACGACTCCATTGACGATGAAGCTTTCAGTATCTACAAGACAGCGGCTTCCTGAGCCGTAGTCTGATCGAAGGAAACCAGCCCGCCTTGTGCGGGCTTTTCCTTTTGTGCGAGTTTCGTGACGTTCATGTATACTGTCCTCGTGACGGTAACCTCTTCAGGTCTCCAACGGGCATCAAGCAACGGAACGCCGATTGCGTCTGCTGCAACAACGTCTGTTGTCGCTGCGCCGGGTGCAGGGCGAAGGTTGCGGGTCTACAAGATAATAGTCAGCAACGGAAGCGCAACGGCTACGTGGGTTCACTGGAAAGCGAACGCTGGCACTCTGTATTACCAGGAATACCTTTCACAAGGTGCTACTGTAGTGATTGACCTCGGCGATCGCCCGTGGGATCTGACAACCAATAAAGCTCTTGAAATGGTGACGTCTGCCGCAGGCAGCGTTGAGTACACGGTCGAATACGACGACCGCCTCGTTTAATTCCCCTTTATCCCATGAAGACCTACGAAGTAACGCAAACACATTTCTTCCGAGAGAACGGACAGAAAGTCGAAGCCGGGCAAACGACCGAGCTCTCCGAGGAAACCTACAAGGAATACCTCGTGAAGCACCCCGGTCTATTGAAGCCCGTTCGGGAAACGACGCAGGGTAGCCCAGCGAAGCAAACAACGCAGGCAACTCCGCAAGTCACCAAAGCTGCCGCACCTCAAAATGAAGAAGACAGCAAGCCGAAAAAGCGTCGTTCATTTCTGAATCGTAGGTCAAAGAAGAAGAGTTAGACTCTTCTCTGATATACTGTAATCGTTTTCATTCCAATCCTCTCTCATGGCAGAAAAGCTCCGTAATCAAAGTTCTATATTGAAAGGCCGCGCAGTTATCGGCGGTCTGATCGCATCCGGTGTCATCGGTGCAGGCATCTACGTTAATGGATTTGATAGCTCGGGCGGCATTTCCCCTGAGAAGAGACTCGCGTGGGAGCCACTGTACATCAACTGTACCGGAACCGGTGGTGACACAACGTACGACGTTTGTGTGGCTCAGAATCCGCTGACGAATATTGAAGGTGAAGACGGAAGTGACGATGCGGGTTCAGGAGCGATTCGGTACGTTCGTGTTGAAGTTGAAGATAACCCGGCAGGCGCCGGATTCGATGTCTGTATTATGAAGGCGTTGAATACCGCCTCCGGTGCGACACAAGGTCCGTGTCTGATCGACACAGGAGCTTCGGGAACGGGTAGCTGGAAGGAATACACTACTACACAAGGTTGGGGTAGCGGAGAGTACATCGTTGTGAAGTCTCTCAAAGATCCGACCACATCGTTGAAGATGCGAGTGTACGTGGAGTACGGCGACATATTTGGACAATAGACACGGGAACGTAATAGGCGGAAGAAGCTCCCTCGCGGGGGCTTTTTTCGTTCTGTGGTAGAATTGTCCCGTGGCAGTTTCCGCTAACGCACTGACAACAACGGCCAACTTCAAGACCGCTCACGGCGTATCTGGTAGCGGCGACGACACGCTCATCGAAAAGATCATTGACCGTGCAAGCGATTGGATTGAACAGAAGACGAATCGCAAGCTCAAAGCCCGACGGTACAACAACGGCGGATCGACGCACGCAACAACCGCTGTTGCCGACGAGGACTACATCTACTTCTCCGGGACGCGAAAGCGCGACGGGGGGAATACGATTGCCGATGAACGAGGATTCGGACGTTTCTACCTCCCACAGTGGCCCGTTCAGGCTAACTCAGTTTTGACGTTTGCGCTCGATACGCTGGATGACCGTGACAGCTCAGGCGGAGAGACGTGGGACACGACAACTCTGGTGGAGTTCGATGACTTCATCGTGAACCGCGAGGAGGGCTACATACAGCTTCTTGGAGCGTCTTTCGCGCGCGGGTACAGGAATTACCGCGTGACGATGGCTGCGGGCTACCAGGCGGGCGCAGCGCAGCCGTACGTGCCTGATGATCTGGAGCAGCTCTGCATCGATATCGGTGGCATGATCTACCACGAGAAGCGAAACGTGCAGAGTGAGAAGATCGGCACGTGGAGTCGGGTGTTTGATACGTCCAAAGACGATCCGCTGATTGCGGGTACGTTGGAGAAATATACCCGCACCATTCTGTGACGCGATTCCCCCGCCAAGTTCTTAAGAGCGTAGCTGTTTATCACTTGCCCAGCAGCGGAAGCAAGGTGTATCCCGGTAGCGCCGACGTGACGATTGAAGGGGCATTCTTGCCGATGGATGAACGGCAGCACGCTCTCGAAGGCGGGATCTACACGAACGCGCACGAACTGTATTTCGATGTGGGCGACGATCTTCGTGTGAGTGACAAGGTGGTGATCGATTCAACGACATACTTTGTCAAGAAGGTTTTCTCAGCTTCCTTCGGTGGCCTTCGTCACAAGAGAGCTTCCCTTTCTACGGAGTCATGAGTTTTCAGGTCACTATTGACGGCTTTGATCGGATTCAAGGAATCGTAGATCCTGTGAGGTTCGATAATGCGATCGACAAGGCACTGGTTCGCTCGGGGCAGATTCTTCGCGATGAAACCAAGAAGATGCCACCGGTGTCTGCAAGCCGTACCGGCTACGGGGCGAAGGGTATACCAGTAGCACCGAAATACGGCGGTACACTTCGTGACGAAATCTACAGCAAAAGGATGAGCCGCCTTGCCGTCGGTATCATCGCTCCTGTGGGATACTCATTGTACGTGCATCAGGGAACTTCAAAGATGCCGGGGCGACCGTTCTTCCGCTGGGCACTGGAAGTATTCGGTGTGTCAAAGCTCATCGAGAACGAATTCACTCGACAGATTTCCAATTCATTGAATGGCAGATAACGCAGCGTCAGCAATTCGATCGGCATTAGATACGGCGCTCTCGGCGGTAACGCAAGTGAAGAGCGTCGAAAGCGGGAAGACATCGGATTTCGCCGGGTTCCCGGCAGTGAGATACTTCCTCTCAGGCATCGAGAACAATCAGGAAGATACGAACAGTGACTACCGCACATATCAATACACGGTGGACATCATCACGCCCGTATCCAGCAACGGCGTAAGCGTTGCGACATGGGAAGCGGACTTGCAGGACGCTATCGACGCGGTGATGGACAAGCTGGGTGCAGAATGGACTCTGTCAGGGAACGCAGACAACGTCACCATGCAGCCAAGTCCCGTACGAGTGGAAGAGTTCCCATTTGGCCCTGCGAACGTTTTGACGCTCACGGTGAATGTCCGAACTCTGATTGCGCTTTCGTAGTTGTGCTATACTGGTGCCATGTCCTCAAAGAGTGAGAAACCGAAGGCCAAGACGGAGGAGAAACTCCTCCCCTTTCTGTACCCGTCCATAGGCGACGGTGTGACCATCATGGCGAAAGATCAGCAGGATGCCGACAAGAAGGCAGCGAAGCTGATGGAGGATATGAATTCTACATCCTCCCCCTCTAAGCCATAGCAAACGAACACATCGGGCGTAAACAGTCCATTGGTATCGGCAAGGAAACGACATCTGGAACAGCCGTAGCTGCTGCCGTTTGGATTCCGAAAGTAAGCGGTTCATTCTCTCCGAAAGTAGAGACTGCCGAAGACGATGGTGCTTACGGCATCATTGATCGCGTGAAGGAAGTCGAAACCGTCAAGGAAATGACGGAAGTGCAGTTCTCAGCGATTGCCCGCGACGGATTCATCGGTCACCTGCTCATGTCAGCCTTTGGAGCTGCGTACTCCTGCGTGAAATTCCCCGTCTCTAGTATTTCAGGGACGTTCACAGAGGGAGAGACAATCACGGAGACTACGAGCAGCGCAACAGGCACGCTTCGCAGGAACGACCAAGACGCTGGAACGGCTGCGCTCTACATCGTACCTGTATCAGGAACATTCACAGGTGGTCAGACGCTTACCGGTGGGACATCGGGTGCAACCGCAACTGGCGGAACAATCGAATCACCCAGTGCCGTGCGAAGCCATATCTTCCGCAGGGTTAACACCAACACACACCCTTCGTACACGATTTACGGATCAGATCCCGTATCAGACGACCGAGCTTTGTATTGCATGCTCGATTCTCTTGACCTAGAGGCGGTTGTCGGCGACTACGTCAAATTCAATGCGAACTTCCTTGGAAAGGCACTTGCATCGACTACGGCTCAGACGCCCTCCTACACAGCACAGAACCCCTTCCTCACGAAACATGCAACCTTCAAGCTGGCTGCCGACCATGATAGCCTTGATGCAGCGGCAGCGATTGGCGTGGAGCGGTTCACTCTGAACATCCCAAAGAACCTCCTCGACATTACAGAATTTGGCAGCACTGATCCGGCTTCGTTCCACAACCAAGAATTCGGCGACATCACGGGTGAAGTAACACTCAAGTACAACGCAGTGACGTATCGCGATTACGTCCTCAACGCGACAAAGCGAGCGATGCGGCTTACTGTTGCGAATACAGGAGTAACCATCGGTTCGTCTGCGAGTCCAACATTGCAACTCGACTTCCCAAGTGTAGGTTTCCGAGAATGGGGCAGACCGACAGAAAACGCAGGCATCGTCAAGCAGACGTTGCAATTCACAGCCGAGTACAACATCGCTCGTGCTCTGACGCTGGAGGGGCTGCTGCAGAACACGGACACAACAGGTTACTAATGCTTGCGCTCCTCATAGCACGGTGATACGCTTGCGGCGATGATCGTAACGCTTTCTATCGGCGACAAAGTGTATTTTAGCGAAGTCTGGACGCATGGATGTGAACGGGCTCTTGAGAAGGTACGCGATGAAGGAGTAATCATTCGCGAGAACTTAGATGATGGCACATGGGTGAAAGAGATCCCGTCAGAGAACTTCAATCGTGCATACGAGGCGGTGTTTCCGACGATCATTGAGAAGATCGTGAGGGAGGGAAAGGACAACCAGTACAGCGAAGCATGGCTGAACGAGATTCCCGAACGAGACTACGAAAAGCTGAAGGCGCATATCGTCGCTCTTCGTTCCTCCCAAGACACGGAGGAGCGGGAAAAAAATACTGGAACAAACTAAGGCCGTACTGTGGTCGAACATTCCGACCGAACAATCACTGCCCACTGAATACGTCGAGTTCTGGCTTTGTCGTGAGCTTCATTGCATGCCAAGCGATCTCGACGCGCTCCCGGAAGAGAAGCTTCAGAAGTGGATCGCGTTTCTGAGTATTGAGGCAGAGTCTGTTAGAATAAGGACATCTACTCCTCCCAAGCATGTCTGAAGCAACTGCCGTCGTACGGATACAAGGCAAAGATGAGGCCAGCGGCAAGCTCCGAAAGGTTCGGAAGGAAATTGATGACATCGAGAAGTCTGTTCAGAAAGTCTCGAAGACAACGAAGAAGAGCGGTGGACTCAATGACATTTCGTCATTTCTCGGCATAGATCCTCGGATCGCACGCGGCGGAGCGGCAGGAGCAATTGCCCTGATAGGGGCGAAGGCCATCAAGACCGCCTCCGACCTCGAAGAACTCTCCAGCAAAGCGCGGTTCACCTTCAAAGAATCCTTTGGAATTGTGGAACAGCGGTCGAGAGAGATTGCTGATGAAGTGGGACGAGCCGATTCGGCCATCCTTCAGTTCTCGACGGATATGGGCGCTGTTATTGAGGCTATGGGTTTGTCCGGTCCGGAGATGGCAAAGGTCAGTACAAACCTTGCGAAGCTGTCTGTGGACATGGCGTCGTTCCACAACGTATCTGATCCGGAGGCGTTTATTGCTCTGCGATCTGGAATTGTTGGTGAGACCGAAGCGATGAAGCGGTTCGGTGTCGTCATGACACAGGCGAACTTGAAAGCATTCGCACTGAATAAGGGCATTACAACGCAGATCGACAAGATGAACCAAGCACAGCTCACAGCTCTGCGTTACGAGTTCATCATGGACAAGACGGCGACGGTTCAAGGGGATGCTGCAAGAACTGCGAACTCGGTTGCTAACCAACTGAGGCGAGTTTCTGGTAATACGAGAGAACTGTTTGAAGAACTCGGCAAGCCGCTTTTGCCTGCGACAAGTAAAGGGCTGCAGGAAGTCAACGAGGGGCTGGAGGGAGGAATTATTCTCCTGAAAGGATTGAAAATAGGCGCACGTGAGACATTTGAAGAACTACGGAGCATGTCCGTGACTCTCGCGCATCTCCTCGGTGCCGGATCTGTGGGACTCAAGGACTTCCGAGGAGCGTCTTTGCAGGGATTGAAAAATGATTTGAGCATGGAAGATGTACAGGCGAGTCTCGGGAAGACAGCGGACAAGAGCAAGGATGCGGGTGCAGCCGCAAAACAGGCTGATGGAGAGTTTCGGAAGTGGATGGAAGAGCTCGGGCGTGCCGGCGGTCCTGCGGGCGGCCTTGGCAGGACAAAAGAAGAATTGGAGGAACTGAAGGATAACGTAGACGAGCTGAAGGCGTCATACCGCGAAGCACGGCTAGAAATAGACGTGGATATCCGTGAATTGGAATTCAGGCACGAACAGAGCATGAAGGGAATGCGCGAGGATATTGCGGGCGTTGAAAAGGCAATGAAGAAGCTCGGGGAATCGCATGCCAAGACGACGCAAGGCATTGGCTCCGGAGTCGCCGAATCTGTTGTGGAACAGCAGAACCGCATCAAGGAGTTGAAGAAAGACATGGAAGACCTCCAGTCTCGTGCCAGGCAGGAGAATAAACGAGGAAGCATCAGTGCGGGCACGAACGACGACATCCTCGATTTGAAAAAGCAGATCGAAAAGGAAGAAGAAGCTTTGCGTCGTTTCTTTGAGAGTGGACAGCAGAATGGGCTGGAGGGTTTGCTCGCCGAGGCGCAGAGACGAAACGACCTGACGGGATTTGAGCGTCGGGTTGAAGACCTCAATAAGCAACGGGAAGAGGAAAAACATCTGTTCGAGGATCGCAAAGGAGAATTGGATGTAGAGAAGGGAAAGCTCGAGGAAAAGATGGCAATTGAGCAAGAAGTATTCACCCGAGAGCGTCAGGAACTTGAACTCACGAAGATCGAAATGCAGAGTTTCCACGATAACTACATTCTCAATTTGGACGACATGGACAAAGTCACAAAGGACCTTGTGGAGTCCATGAAGAAGAAATTACAGGAGCTCCGGAAGACGATTAATTCAATCAATGCACTCTTGTCTGCGAACGCAGCAATCACAGGTGAGGGCAGCCTTGAGAGCCGCGTCCAACAGCGGAGACAAGAGCGAGGAGGACTTCAATTTGACAGTTTCGCGTCGGGCGGCGTCGTGGACAGGCCGACAATGGCGCTCTTCGGGGAAGCCGGAAAGGAAGCGTTTGTGCCGCTGCCCGATGGTAGGTCCATACCCGTCACTGTTCGGGCAGAGAAGGGCGGCGGAAAGGCAGTGAGCGTTCAGATCGGGGAAGTACACGTTCACAACGAGGCGGACGAAGACCGATTCATTCAAAAGATCACTCGTATGATTCAGCTTCAGCAATTACAAGCCGCCTAATGCCAGCATTCAGAGGATTCCAGTATCGGGAAAACATCTATCGCGGCGGAGCGTTCCCGATCGTCGTGCCATCGACCGACTTGGTCGTCTTCAACAACTTCTCTCTCGCAGATAACGTGAGCACTTTCTGCACAGATCTTACCGATTCAGCCCCAAGCCGCGAGATCATTGGTGCGCGTGTCCCTCGCGACGACGGCGAATACGTGAATGGTGACTACTGGAGGGACAAAAGGATCGAAGTGCGAGGCTTTCTAAAGAAATCGACGCAGAGCGATCTGGAGACGTTTCTTGAAACGTGCCGCAAGAACGTCCGGCAGCGAGAAGGAAACCTTGATATCACCAGAAAGGATTCATCTGGCAACACGATTTCTGTTCGGCGGTATGTTGCAACATGGGAGAACCCGGAAGAGCTGTTCAGTGATCGAAAACGGCACCACATTACGATCTGCCCGTACAACATGGTCTTCACTTGCAAGACTCCATTTGCAAAGGATCGTGCCTACACGAGCCAACTGACAACGCTAACCGTCTCTCCAACCACGCAGGTCATTACCAACAGCGGGACGATCGAAGCGAAGCCGGTGTTCTTCATTCTCTTCGACGCGGTGAATACGGGCACGGTCTTCAATATCGAGAATGAGACGACAGGCGAAGTAATTGAGTATTCAGGAAGCTTTGCGGCAGGGGACTTTCTGGAGTTTGACAGCGAGAACATGACTGTGAAGAAGAACTCGACCGCCGTCGATTTCACGGGCTCCTTTCCAAAACTGGACGTCGGGAGCAACTCGATCAAGTTCACTGTCACAGCAACGAGCTTCAGTGCGACCGTGACAACAAAGTGGAAGCCGTCGTATCTCTGATAGAATGATTCCGTACCCCCCTTCTTCATGCCATCCCCCTCGTTCACTCTTCCGGCCGTCATAGACGACGCTAACCCGCAGCTTACCGCGAATATCTCAGCAGCAGCAACGACCATCGTCGTGAAGTCCGGTGAAGGTGCGAAGCTCCCGACAACGTACAACGGATCAGCCACTTCTACGGGAACGAAGACCACACTGAACTCTACGGCAATCGGAAGCTCCGGTGTCGCGGTAGGAGACTTCATCGAGAACATCACGGACGGAAGTTACGCCGTGATCCTGACTGTTTCTACTAATTCCATAACGACTACACAGCTTCAAGGGGGCAGCGACGACACGTGGCAGAATAGCGATGCCTGGGCTGTGAACCGCTTCGTCGTGACTCTGGCGAAGGTGGATGCCAATGGTACGATCACGCAATCAGAAAAAGCGCTCATCAATCAGCGAAGTACGGACACGCTTACCGTGGCAACCGGCGGACGCGGATATGACGGCTCCGCAGCAGCAGCGTTCGATGCAGACGACTACTGTTACCTCCTTGTGACTCGCGAAGCGATACTTGAACTTCAAAAGGCAATCAGGAATCACGAAGCGAAGTTCGACGAAGTTCAGAAGGGGCAGCACACCTATGCCGCAGATGCGGAAGCCAGCGACACATACGTCATAACGCTCGACCCCGCTCCATCCGCATACGCTGCCGGGATGACAATTCGTTTCAAAGCAAATACGAAGAATACGGGAGCCTGCACGGTGAACGTGAACGCTCTTGGCGCTAAATCACTGAAAGTCTGGGTCGATGAAGATCCGCCGGACGGTTACATTCAAGCAAACAGCATCGTTACAGCCGCATACGATGGCACGAACTTCCTCATACAGAGCGTGACAGCTCTTCCCGGTGCGGGAAAGATCAATACGGAAAGCGACGCAGCGACAGTCACGTTCGATCTCACGCAAGGTGATGTGCAGACCGTTGTGCTTGGTGGCAACAGAACTTTGGCATTATCGGGTGATGAAGACGGGCAGATATTTACAGTCATTCTTGAGCAGGATGGAACGGGCAGCCGCACAGTCACATGGTGGAGCAACATCAGTTGGCCATCTGCTACGACTCCGACGCTTACGACGACAGCGAGTAAAAAGGACGTGTTTGCGTTCATTCGGGTCACTTCCACCGACTACCTCGGCTTCATTGTCGGCCAAGACTTATGATCTCCGTAGAAGAACAACTCCGGCAACAGTACAACGTGCCGGATGGTGCGACACTCCTGGACAAGACTGCACAGATCGCGTCCTTGACGCCAACAGAACAGTTCGGTGGACTTGCGAACTTTGGTTTCGTGAGACCGGACGGAACGTATGGATACATCTGCAAGGTGGCGGGCAACCACATCTACTTCAAAGACGATCTGGATGGGCAGCACAAAATGATCGACACCCGATGGATTCAAAAAGGCGGCGTACTGCGGCCGACGGCTACTCGTCATCAAATCACGATCGAGCGTGGTGGCCTCCTCACCTACAGGCTGAAGGACGATTCATTCACGTTGGACTTCGGATCGGACTTTGTCGTGCAGGACGACTTCGCGGTTGCAGATATTGGTAACGGACTGACGGCGAAGCTCTGGACAAAGGCAGGGAAGTTTGAGAAATGGATCACTGGCACGGGGCATCCAAACCTGCCGACGACACCGGACGGGAAGCACTACGTCCTTTCTATTCCGATGTCCGGGCTTCCTGCTCGCAATACATTTACGAAAGACTTCCGTGTCGGTGAGTTCTTTGTTCGACAGGCAAAAGTCTGGCGCAAAGACGGCAGCAAGACCGCTCTCGTAAAGCAACAGTTAACTGGCGATGCTTGGATCAAATTGCTTCCCGTGGAATTCTTTGAAGACGGGGTGGATTGGGAAACAGACGCGACGATATACTACGCGGGCGCAGGTGATGGGTACGTGGAGTCGGATTCGCTGGCAGGGTGGGTATCAGCTCGAACAGACACCGACGGCGCTGTTGCGGATTACACAAGCAATAACGCATTCGTGGCGGCGAAAGGTCCGGCGAACTTCTACGTTGACCATCTCTACCTCCCGACAGATATGACCGGTGTCGGGACTGTCTCTTCCGCGTTCCTCAGCGTCTATGCCTTGACAAAGGCAGACGAAGGAGCAGCGAACAGTTACGCCGCGATGGTGCAGACGTCCCAAGCATCTACTTCCAGCCTCGTGACAGCCGACATCGATAATGTCTCGTACACAGAAGGCTCAAGCCAACTGGATCTCGGGGCTGTGACAACGAGTGCGCACAATACGTTGTCTTTCACGGGAACAGGGATTGGCTGGATATCGTCAGGTATCGTAAAGGTAGGGCTTCTCATTGGGCATGACATCAATGACGTGGAGCCTACGCAGAACAACTCTATTCAGGTAAGCACTTCGGAAGCAACAGGTACTTCGCAAGACCCGTACATTTCTGCTACTGAGTCAGAATCGAAAGGAGGACTGATTCTTTCAGGCATGCGTCGCCGTCTCTTCTAACCTATGGCAGAGAACAAAAGCTACAACATCAAGGTCTTCGACCAAGACGGCAGCACCGCGATCACCAACTGGTCTGCACAGACGGTGAAGAACACGCCGCAATTCACCTCGAAGATCAACGGAGGATTCGGAGAATGCGTTCTTGATCTCGATCTGCCCTTCGACGACTTCGGCGAGGGGAACGCGGTGAACTTTATGAACATCGTGGACATCTATGCAGTGGACTCCGACAGCCCACGTGGAACTCGAATTTACCGAGGATTCGTTTCGCAGTATGAACCGTACATCGAGGGGAGAGGCGAGGAAGGTGTGCGAGTGTCGCTTCTCGGTCTGGGAAGCATGCTTACATTCTCGTACTACAAGAACGGCACAAGCTATACGGTGAATCACACGACACAAGATCCGGAAACAATTGGACGTGCAATCATCGACCACTTCAACACAATCTATGGGGGAAGCCTGCTCACATACGATGGCGATTCTACTGATCCCGTTGGCACAACCGTGAATATGGACTTCGTAGACCAGAAGTGGTTTGACTCTCTGCGTCGTGTCGGGGAAGTTTCAGGGACCGGCTGGTGGTGGAAGATCGACGAGAACGGAAAGTACTGGCTGAAAGATAAGCCTTCCAGCGTCACGCACAAATTCACGATAGGCAAAGACATCGTGATGATCCAAGCACCCAAGGATAGCGAGAAGGTGGTCAATGACGTGCAGGTGCGATGGAGTGCCGGAAACGTGGATGACAGTGATGCCACGAGCCAACAGACCTACGGCTCCGGAAGCTCACCAACAGGCAAGCGATCGAAGATCATCACGGACTCGAACCTGACGAGCTCCGCAGCGGGTACACAACGCGCCAGTAAAGAAATCGCTGACAACAAGGATGCAAAGGTGAAGGCGGTGCTTACGATCAATGACAACTATGATCTGGAAAGCATCAAGGTTGGGGAAACGTGCAAGATACAAAACTACAACAAGGACTCTACCTTCTTCGACTCGAACATGCTGATAGTAGGTCTGAACTATCAGGGGGACACGACGAGATTGGAGCTGGAAGGACATCCGGCCAACTTCGGCGTTGAGCTCGATTCGTTCGTCAATGGATAGCTGTGATAAAATTAAATCGGCTATGGCAGACACTGAATCGTACGCCGGCATGAGAGCAGACATCAAGTACATCCGTGAGTCGGTGGACGAAGTCAAAGCGCAGGTCAAAAAAACGAATGGGCGGGTTTCTACGCTGGAGGATGACAAGATCCGACGCGACACGCAGCTGCGCATGATCGGCTATGCACTGACGCTGATTATTGGTGTAGGGACGGCGGTAGCCGTAGCATGGCTCATTTCCCACCTCGGACTGCGATGAAAACCGCAGAGACAGTAGAGGCACTCGAACGGGACGCAAGAGATGTCGCCAGTCGGTGCAACATGGGCGAGATATTTCACAAGCGGCAGGAAGTGCTAAAGCTCGCCTACTACAAAGAAATTACAGATGGGCAACGCGACAAATTGCTGGCCATACTTCAGCCTTCCAACTGCGGCGGATGATCTACGAATCCCGCAATCGCCGGGAAGCTGACAATCTACATCCCGCTGCTAGGCACAAGGTGTTCCAACTCATCGACCGTTGCGAACTTGTTGGTCTGAATTTTCTGATTGTGTCTGGGTCACGAACGAACGACGATCAGAATGAGAAATGGAAACAGGGCCGCGAGTATCCGGGACCGATCGTCACGTACGTGAAAGGCGGCGATTCAAAGCACAATTACGGCGTGGCTATTGACTTCGTTCCCGTTCTGCTCGGCTTCTTGAAGTGGAACAGCAAGAAACAGTTCGAGCAGATCGCTCGCATCGCTGTAGAAATCGGCTTTGAGTGGCCATATCAGAAGTGGAACTGGGATATCGGGCATCTGGAGTATTCGCCCGACCTCGATATTGCCGCTCTGAAGGCTGGGAAGAGACCCGACGCGACCAAAGCCCGCGATGATAGGGTAGACGACTTACAGGCACGTTTACGCAAGGCTCAGGAGGCGCTGGAAAGTGGGGCGGTGACATTCCGCCGAAAATCGAAGTTGCGAAGATTCGTAAGAATGATGGAACGGCAGTTAGAACAGGTACAATGATTTCGTCATTTTCCCCTGGCTACGATGAACATCTACAACCTCCTTCCAAAGCTGAATGGTTACAAGACCGCCCTTGGTTCGCTGATTCAGGTAATCGTCGGTCTTCTTGTTGCTGCTGTCGAATTTCTGAGTCTTGCGAATGATTGCCTCAACGGCGTTCAACCGCTGGATGCCTGCTTCGACAATCTGCCATTGGCCCTCATGGGCGTGTTGGCGGCTGCGAATGGTCTGGCCCAATTCGGCCTCGGCCACAAGCTCATCAAGGCTTCCGAATAAACCGTGCGAAAGCCAGAGCACCGCTTACTGTGGCTCTTAGCAGTCGCCACACTCCTCGCGCTGTCGCTACCACAAGAAGCCAAATCAAATTTGTCGCTCTCACGAGTAGGCGAAGCCACCATTCTGATTTCGCATCCTGTTCGATAGACCAGTCCGAGTGAACGCCCTTTCTGTGCCTATTGGGTGGCAAGCCGCGTACATCGTCGAAAGTCTCGTGCCCGAAGATGAGCGTGCCGTCTTTCCAGTACCGCTTATGATCGACGTGATACCAGAGTGGTAGCCCTTTCGATATGAGGAACCGTGTTCGGAACGCCTTCCACTCACGTGAGTTGATGTGTTTTTTGTGGAGCCGTTTGAATTCAGCGTCAGAAAGGCGGGGCATGGTAGACTGTCACGCACATAACGTAGCGCACATGCAGAAAGACGAGCAACAACACACGCAGGGGAACATACCAAGTCCGTTTACGGCAGAAGACAGATTCAAGCGAGCTTCGGGGCAAACAAAGCAAAATCCTTCCTTTCATGGGCTTCCAATTGAGCGTTTACGAAGACGCAAGCAGCTCGTGCAGAACGGTGTGACGTGGAGAATGAGCATTGACCAGATCAAACGCTATTGTTCGATCATGGGTGAAAAGCTCGCAAATCGCACGGTCTACGATTACGTGAACCGCACGAAACAACCGAAGCGGTATGATAAGACGGGACGCGACCAGACGCACCACGACTACATGACGTTCGAGTGCTTCCTGAAGATTTGCGACGGATTCAAGAAACTTGGGGCAGAGCCCGCTGCGATACGGTTCAATCAGTCACCGGGCGAGAAGGCAGGTTTCCGCTTCGACTTCAAATTCCGCATAGGGAAGTATCTCTTTTACGGCGAAGTGCAGCTTTCTGATTTGGCAGGCACAAACTGGCGACGAAAGCACAAGGGATACGTTCGGTGGTATGAACGCAACACGTTCCCTTTCCGCGTTCTCATGGTCATAGACCAGAAACGCGACATGAGCACTGTTCGTGCGCATGCACGGGAAGTGTTGCAAGACCACCCGAACCTGAATTTGTATCTCTATACGACCCTCAATGACTTGCAGGCGTCCGACAATCCTGTGCTTGAGCCGATCTGGAGAGACGCTAAGGGAATCAAAACAGCTCTGGCATCATCATGATGCTGCTTTGGGTGCAAGACACCCGCTGCTCAATTCCAACGAAACGGTAACTTGTGTCCTTCTCGATCTGCTTCGGCAGGGTTCGGCACAAGGTCCCCCCACCGATCTGACTGAGAAGCGTTGCGATAGTAGTAGTGCTCGAAAGAGAGCAGTATCCCCTCTACGGCGACAGTGAAGCTCATCCCACGGCTTCTGCGTTACGGAGGGGTTTCTTTGCAGAAGCCCTCGCTTCCCGTCGCTCCATACGATTTGCGCCGCCTGCTGTTTTCGTGCAATCTCCTCTCGGCTCTTTCTAACCACTGTTCTTTCCATGAAAGGAGATACGAGATGTCGAGCCGAGTCTATGGCGGAGCACTTGAGGTAGCCAGAAACGATCTGGTGCTCATGGAAGCTCCTGAGTCCACGGAAACGTGGAAACCGATTCGTCATTACGATGTGCTTGAAGCAGTTGAAGGAACGTTGGAGAGTGCGGGATTCCGAAGTCGGACGTCCTCACTCGCCGTGTCTCATGAAGACAAACGGTTCTTCGGTGTTCTGGACATCGAAGCGGCAATCGGTGACGGCATAAGCATCGCCGTCGGTGTGCGCAATTCCAATGACCGCAAGTTCCCGATCGGTTTTTGTGTCGGGAGTCGCGTGATGGTTTGCTCGAACTTGGCGTTCTCATCTGAGATCGTCATTTCCAAGAAGCACACCCGTTTCGGAGAGGAGAGGTTTCGTGAAGGCATCGCCAAAGCTGTATCGTCCCTGCATCAATTTCGCACTGTGGAGGCTGCTCGCATCGAGAAGCTCCAACGGCGGATTCTGCAAAACCATGAAGCAGACTCAATCATTCTGCGTTCGGGTGAAAAGGGGATCATCGGCTGGCGTCAGATTCCGAAGGTGATCGCCGAGTGGCGTGAACCGTCCCATCCCGAGTTCGAGACGCGAACTGCGTACTCGTTACTCAACTGTTTCACCGAAGTGCTCAAGCCACGATTTCGTTCGCAGCCCAACAAGGCGGCGTACGAGACCATCCGCTTGCAGCAACTTCTCGCTATCTGAAAGGAAGATGCGATGAATCGACGACAACGTAAAGCTGAACCCGAAGACAACGGTCAAGCAAACGGTCCGTGGGAGAAATTGACCTTTCCCGCTGGTCAAGGTGCTCAGATCGTTGCCTGCATCTGGGCGAACGATGTGAAGAGAGACGACCAATCGTTCGTTTCGTACGCTGTGACCGTCGAACGGCGGTACAACGAGAACGGCGACTGGAAGTCCGCCAAGGGTTTTCGCCCCAACGATCTCCTCACAGCCGCGCATGCCTTGCAGAAGGCGTACGATCTGATCTTGGAAGAACGGAATCGTTGAGCCCGTGCCCCAGTCTTCGGACTGGGGTTTTTCAACAGTTCCGTGAAGATGCGAGTGCCTGTACAATGGGCGAAGGAGAACCTCATGGCGAAGAAAAGCGACAAGAAGCCGACTTTTTCCGGGTCGAAGAGACTCAGCAGCGATGACATTTCCGACGTACTGCACGCCAGAATGATTGAGCGGATGCAGGAACTGTCAAGAGGTGACGACCGTTACTTAACGCTGGACATGTACAGCGGCGAGTTTGTACAGTTACCGTCTATAGAAGAAAAGCGTAAACCACGGGCAGAACGCGATTCACCTTCCGCAGAACGCATTGATGTGCTGATAGCGAATCTGGAATTAATCCAGACCTCGCTGCGAACGAAGACACAGCAACTTTTGCAGGAGCTTTCAGGCAAAGAGTACGACACGCTGGAAGCCAAACGCGAGGTCGTATCGAAAATCAACCGCCTACTTAGCGCTGCCGATGCCCGTATCGAATGCCCGAATTGTGGCGAGCCAGCTTCACTACGCTGTGCTGTGACGGGGAACGCGAAGGACGGTGCTTTCCAATTTGAGCACCACCGCCCGAAGACCGTTCACGGGGCAAAAACCCGATTTCCCGAAGACTTACGGCTCTCGTAAGTTTTTTTAACTTGACGTGTACGGGAAACCGTATATGATCTCTGAAATCGTATACGAGTATCCGTAGATGGTGAAAAAGTAATGATCGACTTCCTCAGACTCCTCGCAGTTTTTGGCGTTCTTCTGCTAGCACTCGGTCTCGCCGTCTGGCTGCCGTGGAAAATCTGCACGACCCTCTGGTCTGCCTTCTGGGGCTGGCGTGATCGAGTCCATTGGTCACGCACTGGCATCACTCGGCAGTACGTCCGTGATCTGAAGACGGACATTCGCAACATCCGTCGGATGCCTCTCGAAGTCATCGAGAAGGATGTCCGCTACTGGTTCGCACAAGGAATGAACTTTGGCGTTATCACAGACCGAGCCGCAGTATTGGACTTCGACGCAAAAGAGCCAGCAAGGGAGTTTTTCAAACAACATCGCCAACTCATAAAGACCATCGTGGAAACGCGAAGAGGCGTTCATTTCTATTTCAGGAATGAAGACCAGATCCGCAACACCACTGGTACGCCCGATGTTCGGGGAATCGGCGGATACGTTGTTGCTCCCGGCTCTCTTGTCGAAGGTCACGAATACAGATTCGTGGACGGATACGACGAAATTGATCCGAGGAAGATGGAGGCTCTTCGGGCAGAGTGGTTGCCCAGAAAGGACTCTGGCACTCACGGCGCGTTGGAAGCAATTGAAGAGTCCGGCGAGATGGTTCACCGGGCACGTGAATATTTGAAAACGCTACCGCCTGCGATCAGCGGGCAGAAGGGGCACGCGGCCACAATGCGAGCGGCTGGCGTTCCGACAGTTATCTCGACAACGCTTTGAACGACGTTCTTTGTATTGAGACACGCAACCACGAACCGCTCTTGGTCGTTTCCGGGGTTATCCAGCCAGTACCTTCCGAAGAAATCCTTAGAGGCTTGCGGGCCGGTTATTTTTGGGCGTCCGTCTAACGAGCCTTCATAGACAAGCGAGACTCTTTTGCGAGAAGCGTATTTCGATGGATCGCTTAGCAGCTCGTTGACGGCTTCGCGGACTTGGGGGGCTACGTTTTCGGAAACTATTCCTTCTCTAAACGAGAACTCAAGTTGCCGTTCCATCTTAGAGGAGTGACGGAACGGAGTTCTGAACGTGAACCAGCTTGTCGGTGTGGTCTTCGCCGATCATTTCAAACAGGAACTTGCGCCGTCCGTTCTCGCACTGGCTCGGAGCGTTCGGCGGCCAGGCCGACTCCGGTACGGATAGATCCCCCGATAGGAACTGCCGTGCTGCGATCGTGAGGCGGTACAGGGCGTTGCCGCCTCTCTTCCCGCATATTTCCACCAATCCGAAGTGAACAAGCTCTGAGGGGGCTTTACGCGCCGTCTGCCCTTTGAAGTGGCTTCCGATTTCGGATGTGGTCATGGGTCTGGTAAGCATCTTCAGCACGGGGATGTACTCCTCGCGCCATCGAAGGCGGTAGATGCGGTGTGTCTGCTTGCAGGTCGGGCAGCCATATTCTGCTTCGCCTGAGCGAATGACAAGATCAGAGAACGACGGCT
>Ga0100403_1000694_pt1 | contig 33098 bp, 42 predicted proteins | sample CryGeymet201501t_FD_83663 | JGI IMG/M metagenome (GOLD analysis project Ga0100403, IMG submission 83663) | Groundwater microbial communities from Crystal Geyser aquifers in Utah, USA - Crystal Geyser metaG 2015-01t | ecosystem: Environmental > Aquatic > Deep subsurface > Groundwater | place... | reverse complement strand
GGGTTAAGGGACATTTTGCGTTGGTTTTTGGTTAAAAATCACTTTTGTTTTTCGCTCAGAAAATGAGCGATTAAAATTCTTCTTTTTGGCAAGCTAAGACCTCTGTGAAAACGCAGTTTTTCTTGCATAAGTGAGTTAATTCCACCTTCAACAAAATTGGTAGTATTTGGTATTTCAGGATGATGTAAATATCTGAAAAGATATGGCAATGAATTTTTCAAATGTGAGTGAGCAGCATGCAATCTGCCGTGAGTGTAGTGCCATTTTGGTCTACCAGTTGGCGTTAGATTGTCAGATTGATATGTTTTTTCTTTGATAAAATCTTTGTTTGTTGTGTGCCAATATTTGTAATCAGAAAGCCAGCTTTTTAGTTGTTCTTTTGTTTTAATCTGGGACAGTTGAAGCACTAAAAACCTCAGTTTTTGGGCAACTGTACTTTCTGGATTTTTAGTCAATTTAATTGTGCAATATTGAATGACATGAAATTGACAACGTTGGATAATTAAACCTGGAAAACGCTGTTTAATAGCCTTAATCATGCCTTTTTGACCGTCACAAACAACAGCAAAAGGAATCTGTTTAAAACTACTCAAAAATATTAACCAACTAGAATAATTTTCTCTTTGAGAAAAATGCCAAGATGCTATTTTTTTGTTGCAGGCTGCAAGCAAAACGCATGCGTTTTGCTCAACATATTTTCCATCAATTATGAGTATTTTGTTGACAATATCTATTTGTTTTGGAGTTGGTTCTAAATTCCAAAATGGAGAAAACCAGCGAGTCAATGTTTTACGATCAACATCATAACTGTCTGCAATTTCATCTTTTGAAAATTTTCCAAGCAACCATTTTTGAAACAATTTTTGCTTGTATTTTTGACTCAAATCACTGCGTTTTCTGGTTTTACTGGCACTACAAAATTTGCAGCGAAAACGAGTGCTTCCATTTCTATTTTTACCCCATTTTTGCATGGGTTTTTTGCACTCAAAACACCGTTTTTTTTAGTCATTTAATCTCCTAATACATTAAAGTATTGAGATTATACGGCAATATCAATGAAAAGTAACTAAAAAACCAACGCAAAATGTCCCTTAACCCCTAATTTGGTATAACGTTGTCGACAATAAATAGAAAAGATCCCTTCGGGGGTCTTTTTATATGCTTGTGTTGGAGTGATTCACGCAGATAGGTCCTTCTGTTATATTTAAACTATGTCAGAGCAGAAGATATACCATGAACAATCAGAAATCCCTAAACTTCCTGAAATTTTTTTAGATATTTTTGAAATGACTGATGATGAAAAAAAAGAGTTAAAAGAAAGAATCGCCCAGTGGGAGGGAACCCTGCGAGTATTTGTTCATCCTTTCTTTATTAAACATGGTTATGCAGAACAAACCCATCACCATTTTCCTGGCCAGGAAAGAACAGGCACTATGGTAAAAAGAATTGTTGCCAAAGAAGCAGATCAGACTCCACCAGTATTGATACTGCAGGAAGCTAAGACAATAAAAAGACTAGCTGAAGAGCTAGAAGAAGCTTCACAGGTTATCTTAATCGCGAGAACGGTAGATAATGATCCTGATTTAGAATATGGGAGAGATTTTGAAGACCTTAAAAAATTATTTGTAGAGTTAGGTGTAAAACGATTACTAGTAGGTGGCCAGTTTTTATATATTGATGAACAAGAAGTAGAAGAGGGAAGTGACGCTATTGAAATACCTGAGAATTACGGGTATGAAAATATGGAACCCTGGCTAGGTGGTTGTACAGGTAAAGCTATTAAAAACTTGAAAGACCCTCAATATAAGATTTACATTTCTTATTCATCATATCCAGATAATTTGAAAAAGTTACGAAGTGTGTTCACTTAGTGATTATTACTTTTATAAATAAACTTTCCAACTTCCTCCCATACTGCCGACAATATATAAAGAGACCCCTTAGGGGGTCTCTTTTCTTTCATAGTTAATTATAATAATAAGACTAACCTTACTTTCCCAAAGAAATCATAATCGCTCCCACAGTCATTAGAACTGATCCTAGAATAACAGAAATAGTTACTCTTTCTTTAAGGATGAAGAACGCAAAGATGATAGTTAAGACTAGACTGAGTTTATCTATTGGGACTACCTGTGAAGCATTTCCAATTTGTAATGCTTTAAAGTAGAAGAGCCAAGAGATTCCTGTAGCAATACCTGATAATACTAAAAAAAACATAGAATATTTTGAAATACTTCCTATTCCTTTAAATGTTCCTTGATAAAAAACAATTCCCCAAGTAAAAAATAAAATGACAACTGTTCTAATTGCAGTAGCTAAGTTTGAATCAATTCCTTTAATACCAATTTTAGCTAATATAGCTACTAAAGCTGCAAAAAAGGCTGATAGTATTGCATAGATTAACCAGGACATAGTTTTATTATCGCATCTTATGATATTCTTTTTTTATACAGAAATTCATAATGACAGACATGCCATTCTGTTGGGCTAGACTTTGACCTTCTAGAGAAACGACATCTTCTTGCATCCAAATAAAAGGTTTAATTCCAAGTTTGACTATTTCTTCAATAATAGCTGGGACAGCTTCTGATTTTCTAAATATATCGACAATATCAATTTTAATATCTTTAGGGATATCTTTTATAGATGAGTATGATTTCTCTCCTAAGACTTCTTTAATAGTTGGATTAACTGGAATTATTTTAAATCCTTGGTTTTGGAGATACTCAGCTACTTGGTAACTAGGTCTTTCTGGTTTAGCTGATAGACCAATCATTGCAATAGTCTTGGGCGGAGTTAAGATTTCTTTGATATTCATAATTTCATTCTATCTATTTTTATATAATTAAACAAATATCTTTAAGATCAAGTTTTCTGATTTAACATCTTCTGTTATAATTACATTCTCTTAATAAGCGGGTATAGTACAAAGGCTAGTATGACTGCCTTCCAAGCAGTAGATAGGGGTTCGATTCCCCTTACCCGCTCACTTAACTAATTTAATACCCAAATATCTCATATAAATTATGAAAAAAACAAAGTCTTTCTCAAGAGTGATGGTTGTATTGGTCATGGTGATGCTGATCAATGCTTTGAGTTATGGAACTATTATTCCGCTTTTATACCCTTATGCTAGCCGTTTTGGTTTAAACCCGACAGGACTTGGATTTCTTTTCGCTTCATTTTCTCTGTGTCAGTTTATCGCTACTCCGATTATCGGAAGATTATCAGATAAGTATGGGAGAAGACCTTTATTAATTATTAGTTTAATTGGTACTACTATTTCTTTATCGTTATTTGCTTCTGCTCAATCAGTAATAATGCTTTTTATCGCGAGAATGCTTGACGGTATCACTGGGGGAAATATGTCTGTCGCTCAGGCTGTGATTGCTGACTCACAAAAACCAGAAGACAGAGCAAAGTGGTTTGCATTATTAGGAGCATCATTTGGTTTTGGTTTTTTAATTGGCCCTGCTCTTGGTGGTGTTCTTAGCCAGTACGGTCTAACCGTTCCTTTCTGGGTTGCGGCTGTGATTTCTGCTGTTGGGGCTGTGATGGCTTTGACAATGTTACCGGAAACTCGAGTAGAGGATTCTGCTTTAGTCAAGAAGAAAGAAAAATTAATTGATCCAGTCAGATTAGTTACAGCTCTTAGAGCGCCAACCACTGGAATTCTCTTAGCTATTACCTTAGTTGCTGCTATTGGTCAAAACGCATTTGTAATTGGTTTTCAGTCTGTAACAGTTGATGTTTTAAAATTCTCTCCGACAAAGATAGGTTTGATTTTTACCGGTTTTGGTATAGCTAATATTCTCATGCAAGGGCTAGGTATTAAATATCTATTAAAATATTTTAGTAGTAAGAAACTCCTTAAATGGTCTTTACTGCTAGGTTCAATTTTTGTTGGTTTAATGGGCTTTGCAATTCATCCCACTCCATTTTTGATGATTTTAGGATTTTATATGTTTATTCCACCATCATTCCCATTTATATCAGGGATGATCTCTGGTGCAACTAAAGATGAAGACCAAGGTGGTATCCTTGGATTAAGTCAGGCATATACATCTCTTGGACAAATTATAGGACCAATCCTTGCTGGTTTGGCCACGGCTGTTTATGTTCCAGCAGCATTTTGGTTTGCAGCAATCGTTTGGTTATTTGGTGTATATTTGATGAAATATATCCCAGAAAAAGCTTCCAAGATTAATTTATAATATAGAGTATTGCCAGAGTAACTCAGTTGGTAGAGTAGCGGTATCGTAAACCGCAAGTCATGGGTTCGAAGCCCATCTCTGGCTCTGTAGTTAACTAGTTTATTTTAACCCTCAAACTTTTATTTCAATCTGGTAGAATCTAACTATATGTATAACTTCTCACAACTAAATCAAAAATTTGACAAGGCAATTGAACATATCCAGAAGGATCTTGGAAGCTTGAGAACTGGTAAAGCCTCCCCACAACTTTTAGACCCTGTAATGGTTGAAGCATATGGTACAAAAATGAAAGTAGCTGAATTAGCTAATGTCTCAGCCCCTGACGCAAATATGATCATTGTCTCTCCTTGGGATAAATCAGTCCTAGGAGACTTAGAAAAAGCTATTGCTTCAGCTTCACTGAATGTTAATCCAGTTGTTGATGGTGATATCATCAGAATTGTTATCCCATCTTTGACAGAAGAGAGAAGAAAAGAAATGGTGAAGGTACTTAGTCAAAAGATAGAGGCAGGTAAAGTAATGTTAAGAAATATCAGAGTTGATGCTAAAAAAGAGATTGAGAATATGGAAGGTGAAGATGGAGTCAGCGAAGATGATATTAAGGCAGATAGTGAGCAGTTAGATAAAGTTTTAAAAGAATATACTCTTAAGCTTGAAGAAATCGCGAAGAAAAAAGAAGTTGAATTAATGACAGTCTAAAATATGAATATTTTCCTGCAAATTATTATCTTTATTTTAGTTTTATCATTTTTAGTGATAATCCATGAGTTAGGGCATCTTTTTGCTGCCAAATGGGCCAAGATCAAGGTCGAAGAGTTTGGCATTGGCTATCCACCTAGAGCGTTTAAGTTATTTAAATGGGGTAAAGTATTATTTTCTCTAAATTGGATCCCTGTTGGTGGATTTGTCAAAATGATTGGAGAAGATGGACCAGATAGTGATGACAAATCTAACGAGGATGAGGATGGATTAGCCCCTTTTTATAAGAGATCTGCTAAGCAACGACTAGTAGTTATCTTAGCTGGAGTGGTGGTTAACCTTGTTTTTGGGATTATTGCATTCTCAGTTATTTTTGGATTTAAAGGAATCCCTACTCAGATTGAAGGAGCAAGAATTGGTTTGATTTCTCCTGATTCTCCAGCTCAAGAAGTAGGAATTAGAGAAAATACTCAAATCGTTAGTATTAGTTCTAAAGACGAGACTACTGATATCACATCAGTAGCTCAGGCAGTCGAGCTCCTAAGTAACGAGAAAGGGAATGAAATAACTCTAACTAATACACTTCCATGTAGTCAAGAATCATGTCCTAAAGAGACTGAGAAGTTTATTGTTAAATTAAGAACAGATGAAGAGACTCCAGCCGGTGAAGGCTCATTAGGCATTGGTTTTTCTGATTACTATTACAAATTCTATCCTTGGTATGAAATGCCTCTGAGAAGTGTTTGGTATGGGATTCAACAAGCATTCTTTATGGTTCTGATGATTGTTCTTGCACTTGGGCAAATGCTTCAACAGATTCTCGGGGGATCAATCCCTCAAGATGTGGCTGGTCCTGTCGGAATAGTTGATCAAGCTGCCAGTAGCGGTATTTTTACCGAAGGATTCCTCTCTATTCTTAATTTTTCAGCTATGATCTCAATTAACTTGGCAGTGATGAACCTACTTCCAATTCCAGCCCTAGATGGAGGTAGAGCTTTGTTTATTATTTTAGAAAAATTACTAGGTAAGAAACGAGTAAATAAGATTGAAGGCTATGCTAATTATGGAGGAATGATCTTACTCCTTGGATTAATTGTCTTAATTACAGGGGCAGATATTTTCAGAATTATTACAAGATAATTATGGCAATAAAAAGAACAAAAAAACAAAAACAGCAGACTTCACTAAAAAGAGAAGAGACTTTAGCTTACTCAATTGATGATATTAAGATAGTAAATAAGAAAAAAAAAGGAAATAAAAAAGAAGTAACAAGTAAAGTAAATAATATTGGTATTACTGATGGTTTTGATACATCTTATGTATTAAAAGATTTATTTAAAACCCTAGTAGTTGCGGTTCTAGTCGTTGGTGTTTTAGTAGCGTATACTATTTTTGGACAATAAAAACAATCTTTTGTTTTTATTGTTTAGTTGATACAAAGATAATCAAATATTTTAAATAAAAAATTATGAAAAAGAAAAGTATTCTCATTGTTGCGGTTTTGTATTTAGTATCTTCAATTGGTTCTTATGCCGGTTTTAGTTTTGCAGGTAAAAGCTCGACTCTCCCAGGTTCTACTAAGGTTGATCAAGCAATAGATGGAGAGGAATCTCCACTATCTTTATTACTTGAAATTGACCCAAGCGAACCTTTAGATCAAGCATGTCCTCTTAATGGACAACTTTATACAAATACTGAAAGACAAGCCTGGGAACAGAGAAGACCAATGGCAGTCATGATTGAGAATACTCCTGATTCTAGACCACAATCTGGTTTGGCAGATTCAGACATTGTTTTTGAAGCAGTTGCAGAAGGTGGTGTAACTCGTTTTATGGCTTTATTCTATTGTGATGTGCAAAAATCAGATACAACACTAGCTCCAATCAGATCTGCCCGCACCTATTATGTAGATTATGCATCAGGATTTAATTTGCCATTATATGTTCACGTCGGAGGAGCTAATGTCCCTGGGCCTACTAACGCTCTAGGACAAATTGGTGACTATGGTTGGAATGGTCAAAATGATATTAACCAATTCTCAGTAGGTTATCCAACATTCGTCCGTGATTATAACCGTATCCCTGGTAAAGAAATTGCCACAGAACATACTATGGTTACTTCAACAGAAAAGATTTGGGATGTTGCAGAAGAAAGAGAATGGACAAATCTCTCTCCAGAGAGAAAGTATGGTAGAGAGGTGATTGAAGCAGAAGATTGGAAAGATGGTTATATTGGATGGACTTTTGAAGATGCCCCAGGAGAAAAAGGAGATGTAAGTAAGATTAGCTATGATTTCTGGTCTGGATATGATACTTACTCAGTATCATGGGAATACAATAGTGAAACAAATAGGTACATGAGATCACAAGCTGGAGAAAAGCATATAGATATGAATACAGATGAGCAAGTAAGTGCAGCAAATGTGGTAGTACTTCTCACCACTGAAAAGGGTCCTATCAATGAGAAGAAACACATGATCTACGGTACTACTGGCACCGGTGATGCCCTAATTTTCAAAAACGGTCAAGCAATTGAGGCAGAGTGGTATAAAAAAAGCCGTACTAGCGAGTTATCATTCAAAGATGCTAAAGGTAATGATATTGAAATGGCTAGAGGTTTGACTTGGATCAGTGTGGTTAATCTGATTACAGAAGTTGAATATTAACTTTGTTTTTTAGTTTAAAAATTTGCCCCATTAGTGATAGTGGGGTTTTTGTTTCTATATCAGGTATAAGATCTTCTTGAACAAAATTAGTATTCGTTTTAGAATCAGTTTAATGACAAATTCACTTAAAGACTTCATGATCTCAAAAACTAGAGTAAAGATGTTTGAACTCTTTTTTACTAGTCCGACTGAGATGTATTATGTGAGAGAAATCACTAGGCATACTAAAGAAGAAATTAACGCTGTTAGAAGAGAGCTAGATAGAATGGTTGGTTATGGATTATTAAGAAGTGAGCAACGAGGAAACAGAGTTTATTATTCTTTAAATAAGAGATTTGTTTTCTTTGATGAAATGTTGAAAATGGTGGCAAAGACAACAGGATTGGGTAAGAAGATCAGAAGGTTGAGGAGGAAATTAGGAGAAGTTGATTATGTGATGTTCTCAGGAAAGTTTGTTAAGAAGATCAAACCAAATAGAGACGAAGTAGATATGTTAGTTATCGGAAATATAGTCCTTCCTGAACTTGCAGCTTTGGTTAAAGATGAAGAAGCAAAGTTAGGTAGAGAAATAAATTATGCAGTATTTGATTCTCAGGAATTTGAGTTTAGGAAAACTCGTCGAGATCCATTTATCATGGATATCCTGATGAACTCTCGGGTGATGATTATAGGAAGTGGAGAAGATTTTGCAGAAAGAAAAATGCCAGGGTTAAATTAGAATAGATTTCATATATGTTAAAACAATTAAGAATTTTTATTATAATTATTATCTTAACCATAGTAGCTGGATTTATTGCTGCTCCAGACAGAGTGCCGATTAATTTTTCATATAAAGATTTTTCATTTAATCAAGAATTTGTTAAGCCAGAGATAAGCTTTAATTTCTTGGGTAACCCTGTTACTACCAACTGGCAATTGAAAAAAGGTTTAGATATCCAAGGTGGGATTCAAGTAGTTCTTCAGGCTGATATGAGTGAGATTGATGAGATTGACCGTGTCCAGGCAATAGAATCAGCTCAAGAGATTATCAGAAGGAGAGTAGACTTATATGGGATTAACGAGCCAGTTGTTCAAACATCTATCAACGGAGATGACTATCGTATTATTGTTGAACTTGCCGGTGTGAGCGATTCCTCAGAAGCATTACAATTAGTTGGCCAAACTGCTCAGTTAGACTTTAGATTACAAAATAAAGACAGAGCTCAAGATCCTGAAGCTACACAGTCGGCCTTATTTTTCTTTGGTACATTTGAAGAAACAGGTCTGACAGGTAAACAGATAAAGAGAACAACTGTTCAGTTTGATCCACAGACAAATGAGCCAGTTATCTCATTGGAGTTTGATAGTGAAGGGACAAAACTTTTTGCAGATATTACGACAGAGAATAATGGAGAGGTATTAGCTATCTTTATCGATGGCTTTCCCGTAACAACACCGGTTATTCAGACTGCAATCTTAAATGGAACTGCTCAAATATCAGGAGGTTTTAGCGTTGATGAAGCAAAACAATTAAATATCCAACTTAGTGCAGGGGCATTACCGGTACCAATTGAGGTGCTAGAACAAAGAACTATTGGAGCAAGTCTTGGACAAGAGTCAGTTGAAGATAGTGTTAGAGCTGGTGTTGTCGGTATTTTATTAGTCATGTTATTTATGATTCTTTATTATGGATTTAAGGGGTTTTTAGCAAGTTTAGCATTAGTAGTTTACTCAATCCTAACTTTTGCAGTCTATAAAGTATTGGGAGTTACTTTAACTCTTCCTGGTGTAGCTGGGCTACTGATTTCAATAGGGATGGCAGTAGACGCAAATATTCTGATCTTTGAAAGAATGAAAGAAGAGCTAAGGGCCGGTAAGCAATATAAGCAGGCTTTAGAATTAGGATTCGGTCGGTCATGGGATAGTATTAAAGACGCTAATCTTGCTACTATTATGACTGCTTTAGTATTGATCAATCCACTTAATTTAAACTTTTTAAATACTAGTGGTTTAGTCAGAGGTTTTGGACTTACTCTTCTAATCGGAGTACTTATCAGTCTATTTACAGGAGTTGTTGTTACTAGGAACTTCTTAAGATTATTTTTAGGGAAATAAGCATATGAGCATAATGAAACATAAAATTATTTACTTTGTTATCTCATTGTCTTTTTTAATTCCTGGGATATTTTTCTTAATTAGATTTGGTCTAAAACCTTCTATAGACTTTACTGGTGGGTCATTGTTGGAAATTAAAGGGGAGGGTCTCTCAGATAATAAAGTTGAGATTGCAGAGCAGGTAGGTGATATTTATGAGATTAGCTTAGTACAAACATCTGGAGATAATCAGATTATCATTAGAGGAAAAACTATTAGTAATGAAATAAAGGATGAGGTTTTAACTAATCTATCTGAACAGTATGGTGAAATAGAAGAAAAGAGATTTGAGACAGTCGGGCCTACTTTAGGAAAAGAATTACTGATGAAGACTATCTCAGCAATTGTGATTGTCTCAGTTTTGATTACTTTCTATGTTTGGAAACAATTTAATGATATTAGGTTCGGTTTTTCAGCAATTTTAGCGATGTTTCATGACTCTTTAATTCTTCTAGGATCTTTTAGTATCTTGGGATACTTTTATCATGTTGAAGTTGATGTTCTTTTTGTTACGGCATTACTAACTACTTTATCTTTTTCTGTCCATGATACGATCGTTGTCTTTGACAGAATTAGAGAATTGAGTAGAAGGAATCATAAGCTTTCTCTAGAAAAAGTAGTAAATATGGCAGTCCTTGAGACTCTTTCTCGATCAATTAACAACTCTATCACAATCATAATTATGCTTTTGGCATTAGTATTAATAGGAGGTGAGTCAATTAAGTGGTTCAGCGTCGCCTTATTAATTGGAGCTATTACTGGAACTTATTCCTCAACATTTACTGCAGCTCCATTATTGTTGTTATGGGAAGAGATAGCTAAAAAGAAAAAGAGGTAGTTAAACTCTTCTTCCGTTTCTTTCTTTTCTCCTTTTTTGTTCTGGATGACTTTGGTTAGATTTCTTTTTCTTCTTCTCGGTAACGTGAGTATCTAAATCATCCTGTTGTCTACTTACAAAGCCCCAACCTTCTTCTTGATTTCGATGAAACATCATAAACGAGATAGCTGATATTGCCCATCCATCCCAAACAATTACATTAGCTTCTAACTTTTCATTCATTGGAGGTTTCCAGCCAATTACAGTTCCAGGCTTAAAACTTTTCTCTAAAATACCCTTTTCTATCTCATCAAATAAGGGAATAGCAAAAAGATTTATACCTTGTTCTCTAAATACATAAATTAGATCTCCAATTTCTCCACAAGTTTCTTTACCAAGATAATAGTTGCGGGGTTGCATATCTCCCAGTACTATCTGAGGTTTTCTTAGTGTTCTTTCAGTCATTTATAAGACCTTTCTATTTTTAGATCATATCCCTTGTTTCAATTTAGTCAAATCTTTTCTTATTTAAGGATGTTAGGATATAATTATGTCCTCCATGAAAATAGATACACAGCAAGTTGTTTTAGTAGATGATCAGGACCAAGTAATTGGGTCTGATAATCTATATTCAGCCCATGCACATCCTTCACAACGACATAGAGCTATTTCAGTCTGGTTAGTTAGAGGAGAAGGACAATCTAGAGAGGTTTTTTTTCAAAAAAGAAGTTTAGAAAAAATTGTTGGAGCAGATCAATGGGGGAATGGTGTGTGTGGAAATGTCAAGCCAGATGAGTCATATCTTGGCTGTGCAAATAGAAGATTAAAAGAAGAGATTGGGATTGAAAATATTAGTCTTAGTGAGTTATATAAATTTGAATATAAAGTTTATAGTAATAAGAAATATGGGGAGCATGAGATCGATCAAGTTTATACTGCTTATTATGATGGAGAATTTGAGCTCAATCCGGCAGAGGTAGCCCAAGCTCAATGGGTTAAACTAGATGAACTAGAAAGAAGACTAGAAAATTTCACTTATATTTCTGCAAGTGAAACGTTAAATTTTGATACAGACCAATTATTAGGCAAAACACCCTCTTTAGAGCTATTTCTAAATGATAAAAATAACCTGATAACACCTTGGACGGCTATTATGCTTTTTGATAAGCGTTTGAGAGATGCTTTGCGTGATTTTTAGTTAGTTTTACGACTAACTATTTGTGAACAAGCTTTCTTCACTTCGTATTAGTGAACCAAACTTACCAGAATATAAAAAAGTAGAACAGAGACAAGATTTGGTTAAGGATATCTGTGGGGATTTACCCAACTTATTTTCTAAAAATAATCTGCCAGAATCTGTCGGCCAAAAGAATTGTGAGAATTGGCTAGGTTCTATTTCAATTCCAGTTGGAGTTGCTGGTCCACTGACCCTTAACTTTCAGAATGATTCATCAGAATATTATTTACCTTTAGCTACTACTGAAGGTGCTTTAGTAGCCAGTATTAGCCGTGGAGCTAAAGTTATTTCCCAAGCTGGTGGAGCTGGTGTCATAGTAAAAAAGATGGGCATGAGTCGTGCTCCAGTCTTTGAATGTCAAACTGGGCAACAGGCTCTAGAAACTTTAGACTCTATAAGAGAAAACATCACAGAAATTATAAATGTCGCAGAGGCCACTAGTAATCATCTCAGATATATCAACCATCATGGTTGGGTGAGAGGTAAATTTCTATACATTAGATTTAACTTTGATACTGATCAAGCAATGGGGATGAATATGGTAACGATTGCTAGTCAAGCAATCAGCCGTTGGATAGAAAAAAGATACACAGGAGTTAGTTTAACTGCTTTATCCAGTAATGTCTGTACAGATAAAAAAGATAATTTTATAAACTCAATTTTAGGTAGAGGGTATTGGACTCAAGCTGAAATTGTTTTGAGTAAAGAAATCATTAAATCTGTATTAAGAACAAACCCAGAAGAGTTAATCAAAGTCCATACTCAGAAAAATTTGATTGGTAGTAATTTAGCTGGTTCCTTCTCCCAAAATGCTCATGTGGCAAATGTTTTATCTGCAATTTATTTAGCAACAGGTCAGGATCCTGCTCACGTCGTAGAAGGAAGCAAAGCCTTTTTATCTTTATCCCATGATCAGGATGGACTCTATGTTAGTTTAACTTTACCTAATATAAATATGGGGACTGTTGGGGGCGGGACATATCTACCAGCTCAAAGCGAAGCAAGATTCCTTATTGGCCAAAAAGAGCTTACTACTGAAGAGTTAGTGGCAGTTACCGCTGGGGCATGTTTGGCTGGAGAATTATCTCTCCTAGCTTCATTTTGTACAGATGACTTGGCAAAGGCCCATCAGAGTTTGGGTAGGTATAAGAATATCAATAGTAAATAAGAGAAATGATTATTAATAAAAAAGTTGGAATAACTAGCTACGGAGTGGCAATCCCAAATCAGATTATCACTACAAGGATAATTGAAGAATCTCAGGGAAAGTCTGGGATGAAAATCGGCAAATCTTTAGGAGTAACTTCTAAAACTGTCCCCGCTCGAGATGAAGATACTATTACTCTTGCTACTGACGCTGGTCTAAATGCACTAAGTAGCTTTCATCGAAATAAGTTAGAAATTTCTAATTTATTTATTGGTAGTGAAAGTCATCCTTATGCAGTTAAGCCATCAGGGACTGTTGTAAAAGATGCTTTAGGTCTATCTGAAGATATGGCATTAGCTGATTTACAATTCGCTTGTAAAGCAGGTACACAAGGTTTGCAAATTGGTTTTAACTATCTTTTGTCAGGATTCTCTGACTACTCATTAGCAATCGGAGCAGATACTGCTCAAGCAAAGCCTGGAGATGCCCTTGAGTTTACTGCAGGGGCAGGAGCAGCCGCTTATATCTTAGGCAAGGAAGACACTATTGCTGATCTTAAAGCAACAATTAGTATTGCTACTGATACACCTGACTTCTGGCGTCGTGCTGGTCAAAGTTATCCAGAGCATGCTGGTAGGTTTTCAGGAGAACCAGCTTATTTTTATCACATTATTACTGCTGCAAAAAAAATTATGAATGAAACTAGCCTTTTGGCTGAAGATTTTGCTTACTGTGTTTTCCATACCCCTAATGGTAAGTTTCCTAGATTAGCAGCTAAAAAATTAGGCTTTACTCCAGAACAGCTTGAGCCAAGTTTAGTAGTAGATACGATTGGTAATACTTATGCAGGGGCAGTTTCTCTAGCTTTGAGTGCAGTTTTAGATAAAGCAAAACCCAAAGAGAAGATTCTTGTTGTCTCCTATGGTTCTGGTGCAGGTAGTGATGCTTTTGTATTTGAAACAACTGATTTAATTACAGAATACAATAAAGGTCGAAAAGGAAAGATTAGAGATCAAATTAAATTATTAAAAGAAGTAGATTATCAAGAATACCGATCTGTAATGGATCTTTTGACTCACTGATATGAAAGTTATTATTGCTGGACACCATATAACACAGTTTGGAGAGCTTTGGGATAAGTCTTTAACTGATTTAATGGAGGAAGCTATCAAGAGAGCAATTGCTAATTCTGGATTAAAGGAAACTGATATCGAAGCAGTTTTTGTTTCTAATATGGGAGCTGGGCAAAATGATAATCAACTACACTTAGGTGCTTTAGCTAGTCAGATGATTGAGGGTTATCCAAGTGCAAGCAGGCTTGAAGGAGCTTGTGCTTCAGGAGGATTGGCAGTAATGACAGCTGAGCAGGCACTCTTATCTGGTCAGTACAAAACAGTTCTAGTTGTTGGTGTAGAAAAGATGAATGATGCTGATAGTAGTTTAACAACAAAATACTTGGCGGCAGCAGCAAATTATTCTACTGAGTTTGGTAGTACTTTTCCTGGATTGTATGCCATGCTGGCTAATGCTCATATGAGAGAATTTGGGACAACCCGTTCGCAATTATCTGCCGTGGCCAGAAAGAATCATGAGCATGGCTTTGCTAATCCTCAAGCTCAATATCATAAACATTTTTCACTTGATCAAATTAGTAACAGTATTCCGGTGGCAGACCCACTTAGACTTCTCGACTGTTCACCGATTACTGATGGTGCAGCAGCAGTTGTCTTAACAACTAAAAAAATTAAAGATAAAAATAAAAAAAGAGCTGTCATCATTGGCCGTGGTCATGGTCAGGATAGTTTAGATCTGGCTAATAGAGAATCATTAGTAGAGATTCAAGCATCAACTAAAGCAGCCAAACAAGCCTATCAGATGTCAGGCTTATCAGCTCAAGATATTGAAGTTGCCGAAGTTCATGATTGTTTTACTATTGCTGAAATACTAGCAACTGAGGATTTGGGATTTTTTAAAAAAGGTGATGGGGGTAGGGCAGCAGAGACTGGTAAGACTACTTATGGTGGAGAAGTAGTGATTAATCCTTCAGGTGGATTAAAGGCTAGTGGGCATCCCGTCGGAGCAACTGGAGTAAAGCAGATTGCATATCTTGCTAAACTTCTAGAAGAGAATAAATTTACCAAAGCATTATCACATAATGTCGGAGGTAGTGGTGCCACTGCAGTAGTCCACATCTTATCAATATAAATATCTTATTTTAAATTTATGAAGCCAGCACAGTATTGGAGAAACAAGCAAAAAATTAAAGATTATATAGGTAAAACTGGTCAAGTTATTGCTAGTACTACTATTAGGACTTCTTCTCCTGGACTAACTCATATCACTCCATATAGCTATGTGATTGTTGATTTTTCTGGTGAAAAGAAGGAGCTAATGGGGGTTGGTAATGAGCTGTTAGAGATTGGAGACGAGGTAGTCTGTGTAATGAGAAAAATGGAGCTAGGAGCTCCACAAGAACTAATTGATTATGGATTAAAAGTTAAAAAAATAATGGAGTAAAAATGAAAAATACCTCTGCTCAATCAAAGGGTAAAGTAATTATCTCTGGAGAACATTCAGTTGTTTATGGTCAGCCGGCGCTCGTTGGTGGTTTAAAACTGTTTAGAGAAGTTGTTATTAGAGAACCAAAAAAAAGACAAATAGCTCAATCAGCAATTATTGAAAACATTTTAAAGATATTTGAAGCTAAATATGGAGTAAATGTGGCTAATTTAGAAGTCTTGGATCTCGGTAAATTACCAGTTGGTTCTGGCTTAGGTTCTTCTGCTGCTTTTGCTCATGCTGTTTTTTTAAGCCTACTCAAGCACTTTGATCTTCATGCCTCTAAAGTAGAACTTTTTGAGCTAGTTCAAGAAAGTGAGAAATTTTGTCATGGTAATCCAAGTGGAGTAGATGCAACTGCAGTAGTCTATGGTGGACTAGTGGAATTCATCAAGGGCGATGGCAATAATTTTATCAATCAAATAGATAATCAGGATAATGTTTTCACTAAGTCTAATTTCTTTTTGATTGATTCAGGACGACCAATGGAAACAACCAGAGAGATGGTCGAGATGGTATCAGTAAAAATAAAAGCAGATCAAGCTTTACAACTTGTAATTGAGAAAATGGGGCAGGTTACAAGAAAATTAATTGATTCAGTAAAATTAAATGGCTTTAATAGTGAAGCCATTAAGGAAAACCAGAGATTACTAGAGGAATTGGGTGTGGTAGGAGAAAAAGCAAAGCAGATCATTTCACAAATTGAGGAAATTGGGGCAGTGGCAAAAATTACTGGGGCAGGTGGAGTCTTAGATGGTTCTGGGATGATTTTAGCCTATTCTTTAGACCATGCAAAAATCTCAGATCTTATTAAGAAAAACAATTGGAAATCATATCAAATTCAGATAGGCTAATATGCAAAAAATAACAACATCAGCTCCTGGTAAGCTTATGCTGTGTGGAAGTTACGCAGTGGTCCATGGCAGACCTTGTGTGGTTACAGCAGTAGATCAGAGACTTTATGTAACCATAGAGAAAAATGGAGATGATCAGTTTCATCTGACTGCTCCTGATTTAGGATTAATGGGTTATTCAAAAACTATTTCTGAGCTAGGTACAAAAAATCAGCCTAAAGCAGTCCGTTTTATTGAGACTTTATATAAGATCTTTTTAGAGAAATATCCTCAAAGTCAGGGTATTAAAGTAAGTACAAAAAGTGAGTTTTCTAGTAAATTTGGTTTTGGTTCCAGTAGTGCTGTAACAGTTGCTTTTGCAAAAGCATTAGCTGAACTCTATGAAGTTAAACTCTCAAATAAAGAACTTTTTGATCTCTGTTATGAAGCTGTAATTATAGTGCAAGGGGTAGGTTCTGGGTTTGATTTAGCTGCAGCCATCTGGGGAGGAACTATTTACTATGTATCTCCAGCGACAGTGGTGGAGAAGATTGAGATAGATCAACTCCCAATAGTAGTCGGTTATACTGGTGTAAAGGCAGATACTCCAACATTAGTGAGAATGATAAATAATAAATTGTCTAAAAATCCAGCCAAAATTGAAGATATTTTTGATAGTATTGCCGACATCTCTCGTGAAGTAGTTCAGTCAATCAGTACAAAAGATTGGGAGCAACTTGGTAGCTTATTTAATCAGCATCAGGCATTAATGAGACAATTAGGTGTTAGTAGCCCAAAACTGGAAGAGTTAATTGAACAATCATCAGTTAATGGAGCTTATGGTGCAAGTTTATCAGGAGCAGGTGGAGGGGACTGTATGCTTGCCGTTGTAGAGAAAAATGATAAAGATAATGTCATTAGTGCCATCAATCAGTCTGGTGAAGTTTTAGAGGTTGGGCTGAATGCTCCTGGTGTTAGAATAGAATCATGAGGAAAGTTACCATAAAAACAGCGTCTGATATTGCTTTGATTAAGTATTGGGGAAAGAAGGACGAAGTGTTGCGATTACCTGAGAATGGAAGTATCTCAATTAAATTGGATGGTCTTGATACTGTTACCACAGTTGAGTTCCAATCTGATTTAAATCAAGATGATATTACCATTGAGGGAGAGTCAAATAATGAAGAAACAGCTAGGGTAGTTAAACACTTAGATAGAATTAGAAAACAATTTGGTAAACAAGTTTATGCCAAGGTTGTCTCACAAAACACTTTCCCTAAGGGAACAGGTCTTTCTAGCTCAGGTTCTGGGTTTGCTGCTTTAACTTTTGCAGCAACAAAGAGTTTAGAGATGGATCTTTCTGAGAAAGAATTAAGCATCCTTTGTCGCCAAGGTTCTGGGACAGCCTGTCGTTGTGCTTGTGGAGGATTTGTTGAGTGGTTAGATGGCGATACCTCAGAAACTTCATATTCACACTCAATCCAATCTCCTAAATTCTGGGATATTAGAGATGTGGTGGTAGTTGTAGATGAAGGTAAAAAGAAAGTTTCATCTACTGAAGGTCATACTATGGCTCAGAGTAGTCCTTTTTATCAAGAAAGACAAAGGAGAATTGGAGATAAGATAAAAGAAATCAAAGGATATATTGACTCTCAGAATTTTTCTAAAATGGGCATGCTGGCTGAAAAAGAAGCTTTAGAATTTCATACTATTTTATTAACCAGTGAAGTACCAATGATTGCTTGGTACCCAGGTACCGTTGAAGTGATGCAAGAAGTTGTTAGACTGAGAGAAGAAGGCATTGAGTGCTATTTTACTATTAACACTGGATTTAATGTCCATGTTCTAACTCTTCCAGAGCATGAAAAACAGGTTCAGGAGAGAATGATGAGCTTGGCCTCAGCAGAGAAAGTATTATCTGCAAAAGTGGGTGATAAGCCAGAAGAAATTACTGAGCATCTATTTTAGTTATGGATAAAAATGATACTGCTAATAAACCAGAAGAGTTATTAGATTGGGTAGATGATAATGATCAAATTATTGGACAAATAGTTAGAAAAAAAGCTAACAGTAATCCAAAATACATTCACCGGGAAGTTGGAGTGCTTATTTTTGATCAAGATAACAGAGTTTTATTACAAAAAAGAAGTCAGTATAAAAACGTTTTTCCAGGAATGTGGTCAATTACTGCAGGTCATATTTTAAGTGGAGAACAACCCTTAGCTACAGCTCACACCGAGTTAAAAGAAGAGTTGGGTTTTGATACAGACTTAACTTTTCTTAAAAAAGAATTACATCGCTATGATCATGAGAGTCATTTCATGTATTATTACCTTGGAAGATATAATGGTGAGAAATTAGTTCTTGAGAAAGCAGAAGTTGAAAAAACTAGTTTCTTTTCCAAGGATGAATTAGAAAAGCTAATTGAAAGTAATAAACTGGTTAATAAACTACATTTGCCAATAATAATTGAGATCTTTAATTAAGATAAATAAAAACATATATGTCAGATAAAAATATCCCCAAACATGTTGCAATTATCTGTGATGGTAATCGCCGTTGGGCTAGAGAACATGGTCTGCCTATTTTTGAAGGTCATCGTCGGGCAGTAGATAAAGTCTTTGATGAGTTAATTGATGCTGCAGCAGAAAAAGGAGTTAAATATCTAACATTTTGGATTTTTAGTACAGAAAATTGGCAAAGAGATAAGCAGGAAGTTGAGGGGTTAATGAATCTTTTCAGATGGTTTTTTGATAAGAGAATTAAAGAATTTAAGCAGAAAAATATTCGCTTTAATATGATCGGTAATTTAGATCATTTTGAGAAAGATATTCAAAAAAGGATAGTTGATGGTATGGAAAAAACTAAAGATTGTTCTAAGATCACCGTTACTTTGGCAATGAGTTACGGAGGGAGAGATGAACTGACAAGAGCAGTAAATAAAATTATTGACCAAGGAATTGAAAAAGTAACTCCAGAGATTATCTCTCAAAACTTAGATACCAGTAATATTCCTGATCCAGAGTTTATCATTAGAACCAGTGGTGAGAATAGAATGTCAGGTTTCTTGTTATGGCAGAGTGAATACGCTGAGTTTTACTTCCCAGAATATAATTTCCCTGAGTTTGATAAGAATAAATTTGCCGAGGCTCTTGAAGTATATGCTTCAAGAAAGAGACGCTTTGGTAAATAGATTATAAGAATATTGTAACCCCAAAGATAACCTCAACAATTTGGATAATCCAGTAGCTAGAGAAAAGCAAAAAGAAACCGATTATCGCTGCTGTAATTCTATTCTTACCTGCTTCCATTGCTTTACTAGTAGAAGCACCATACAACATTTCAAAACCACCCCAGACTAACATGACAAAAAGAATAATTCCTGCTAATGGGAAGGCAAATTCTAAAAGCTTGGTGATGAATCCTCCGGGGGTTGTTAGGCTGACGTCTCCTCCTGGTTTACCATCCCCTGGCATTAAAGGATTAAGCGCATTAAAATCCTCTTTTGTTACATTCAGCCCTAATCCATCATCTTCTGCGGCTTTAACTATTGAAGGTAGAAACAAGCCAAAGGCAATTGAATAGAACATGGCTGTTAGTGATTTAAAAAGAGACTTAATTTTCATATTATTTCTATTATCCACCAAAACCGGGGATTCGTAAAACGGTTGAACCAATAAACTCAAGTAATGAGACGGAAATGATAATGAAGATCAACCCAATTATGGCAGCTGTAAGCCATTCTTTGGCATCTGTAGCCTTTTTGACATCTCCTTGTGAAATACTGAGAGAGAATGCACTGCCTAAGATAATCAAGAGAGCAATCCCTCCAGAGATACCTATTCCAAAGTTAATCAGTTTACTAACTAAGTTTTTAGGATCTTGAGAGATACAACCAATTGCTGTCCAGATCCCTCCCTGTCCATAGCAAGTAGCACAATGTTGATAGGCATCAGAATTCGGGCTTAAGTTCGCATCACAGATGGCATATGGAGAGCTACCGTTATCATTATTACTGTATGTTTTCATATCAGAAGAACAACCTTCATCACCTGCAGCACAAACTCTAAATCCAGCATGACACTCAGTCGCTCCACCTCCTGCTACAGCAGATGTTAAAACGCTAAATCTAACTTCATGTTCTCCAAGCTGGCTAGGAGTAATAGTTTGACTGATCTCACTTCCTGGAGAATATGTCTTATTAAGTAAGTTCCCACCAGGACCACTTACTACCAATCTTGGATTTGAAACAGCCTCTAGTCCACATTGATTACTACCAAGTAGTGGATTTACATATCCTGTTATGGTAAATGGCTCATTAACGGTAATATTATCACTATCAAGGACAAAATTTAAAAAGCTACATGATTCAATTGATTGTTGGAGCTCAGTACATTCTTCGGCATCTTCAGCAAGGACATTTCTATCAAAACTAGCTTCAACTCTTCGACAGACTGGCATACTTTTTTTACAGATATTATCTCGATCATCATCCAGCTCTATATCAATTGAGACCCCACTACTATCCCATGATTCTCCTTTTTTAGATTCAATGGTTCCTGAGTAACAACCGGTGCTATCGTTATATTGATCTAGACTAAAATTTCTCCAAGTTAGTGGGGATGTATTAATAGCGGCTCTTAATTCTTGACCACTTTGTCCTGCTCCATCTCCATTGTCGATACAGTAGTTTGGAGAGGAATTTTGATCACCTAGAGTTTGACTCAGAACTTGACCACATACTTCAATATTGTAAAAATTGCTATTATTATCTTGTCGGGAAGGATTGATAGTGGGATTAGATCCAGGTCTTAGATCAGTCCCTTCGACAGTGATTTGGCAGACGCCATACTGGCTATCGTTATTATCTGCAGCAAAAGTAATTTGGGGGACTAAAATAGCTCCTAAATAAAAAACGAAACTAGCGAGTATTATTTTGATTAGTTTCACGCCCGTATTTTACCTTATATAACCCGATAATGCACCCGATAAGTTTTTATTACGGACATCTTTACTTTCAATGTAATAAAAAATCAATTTAGTACAAACTGATATTATAAGAGAGCCTTCTTACAAAAAAGACTTGATAGGGTACAATAAGTTTATTATGTCTAAACAGTTATCAACTGACACCGTTCTTACAAGAGGTGTCGCCCAAGTTTTACCAGATACAGATTCTCTCTCTTCCTTAATGGAAAAAAGAACTATCCGCGTCTATCTTGGGATTGATCCAACTGGCTTTCATTTAACTTTAGGACATAGTGTAGTACTTCGAAAGCTTCAACAATTTGCTGACTTAGGTCATGAGGTCATTTTACTGATCGGTAATGGCACTGTCAGAATTGGTGATCCAACTGGTAAAGATAGTACTCGTCCAGTTTTAACTGATGCTCAGATAGAAGATAATTTTAAAGACTGGAAGAAACAAGCAAGTAAGGTCTTAGATTTTGACAAGATTACTATCAAACATAATGGAGACTGGTTAGATAAGCTGTCTTTTGCTGATATTGTTAAGCTAATGGCTAAGACAACTGTTCAGCAACTTATGGAGAGAGACATGTTCCAAAAGAGAGTTGAAGAAGGTAAACCGATTCATGGCCATGAAATAATTTACCCACTTCTTCAAGGTTACGATAGTGTTGCTATGGATGTTGATTTAGAAATCGGTGGAACTGACCAAACATTTAACATGATGATGGGTAGAACTCTGCAGAAGGCTTACAACAATAAAGAAAAGTGGGTCCTTGCCACTCCAATCATCAATGGTACAGATGGTCGTAAGATGAGTAAATCGTATGGCAACTACATTGCTTTAACTGAAGATCATATAAATATGTACGGTAAACTAATGAGTACTGCTGACTCTGAGATAATTACTTATTTTGAAGTTCTTACTGATATTCCAATGGAAGAAATAGAACAGATGAAAGAGGCAATTGATGAGGGTGAAAACCCTATGGAATATAAAAAGAGCTTGGCTTTTGAGATTACTAGAATGTACCATGATGAAAGACTGGCTCAGGAAGCTCAAGATCATTTTCAAAAGACAGTCCAGAATAAAGAGATTCCTGATGATTTAGAAGAGATTACTGTCGATGCTTCTTCTATAAAATTACTAGATTTAGTAAAATTATGTGATCGACAATCTAGTAACTCTCAATTACGCAGAGTGATTGAACAGGGTGGAGTTCAATTGGATGGAGAGAAAATTCAAGATCCATACATTGAACTTAACTTAACTACTGGTCAAGTAGTTAAATTTGGTAAAAGAAATTACTATAAAATTAAATTATGACTAAAAAACAAATGACTTTTGTAAAAAAAGTCTTTGCCATTGGAGCAATTATTATGATGCTTGGAGCAAGTATTGCTGGGGCTCTTCTATCATTAATGAGTTACTAAACTTTGCCAATGTATAACTTTTCTACTTCTCTACTGGATGTTAAGGGAATTGGAGAAAAAACATTTTTAGGACTAGAGCAAAAAGGTATTTCTACAGTTCAAGATCTTTTATTATCCTTGCCACTCCATTATTTGGATCGTTCTCAGATTGGCCAGATAAAAGATTTGACCGATGAAAAAGAAATTACTTTCATTGGTGAAGTAACTACTACTTCAAATTTTTTTCGCAGGCCTCGTTCCATTCAGTCTGCCACAGTTAAGGATGAGACGGGCAGAATTAAGTTAATGTGGTTTAACAATAAGTTCATTTTAAAAAAACTTCAAAAAGGTCAATCATTCTTAATTAGTGGTAAGTTAAATAAGAAAGGAACCTTAGTTCACCCTCAGGTAGAGGACTTGGTTGCTGACAGTATTCATACTGGTAGAATCGTTCCAGTCTATTCTGGAAAGTATGGTATCCAAATTGGGAAATTGAGAAGAGTTATTAAGGGGATTTTAGATGATCTTGAAGTTAATCAAGCTACTGATTTAAGCCAGTTTTTTGATAACATACAAGAATTAAAAAATATCCTAAAGTATTTACACTTTCCCGAAACAAAAGATCAAGTAGTTCAGGGAAAAGAAAGATTGGCTTTAGAAGAATTACTAGTCTTAATTCAAACTTCAAATCGGATTAAGAAGGAATGGTCAGAACTATTCAACCAGGGAAATATAGTTAAATTAAATATTTCAGAGAAGCAATTACTTCCTCAATCAATTCCCTTTACTCTGACTGCTGCTCAGCTACGAAGTACTAGGAAGATTATTACAGATCTAAGTCAATCTAAGCCAATGAATCGATTATTAATCGGTGATGTTGGTTCTGGTAAAACAGTTGTCGCAGGAGTGGCTGCCTATCATTTGATCAAGAGGGGATATTCTGTCGCTTTAGTTGCACCTACAAAAATATTAGCTTCACAACATTTTGACACCCTTCGAAGCCTTTTCCCTGATATTGATATAAATCTATTGACTGTCGGTAGTAAACAAGAGCTTGATAAACCAGCCTTATATATTGGGACACATGGAGTAGTAAATAGATTAGATAAGATTAAACCTGCTTTGGTAATCTATGATGAACAGCATCGCTTTGGAGTAGCTCATCGTTCAGCCAGTTTAGAGCTAGATTTAAAACCACATATTTTGACAATGACTGCTACTCCTATCCCAAGAAGTCTGATGCTGACTATTTTTTCTCATTTAGAACTAAGTGTCATTGATGAAATGCCAAAGGGACGCAAACCAGTTGAAACATATCTAGTCGGTAAAGAGAAAAGAGCAAGTTCATATCAGTGGATTGAAAAATTGTTGAATGAAGGAGAGAAAAAACAAGTTATTCTTGTTTGCCCTTTTATTGAGCCATCTGAAAATGAGTCTTTTGATGGTGTAGCTAATGTTACTGACAAGTATGATGAAATTAGTAAAGTCTTTAAGAACAAAGCCAAAGTGGCAAAATTACATGGTCGAATGAAAAAGAAAGAACAAGAGGAGATAACTGATCAACTTTTTGCTGGCAAGATAGATGTCTTAGTTACTACTCCTATTGTTGAAGTTGGGGTTGATCTACCTGAAGCAGCTATAATTGTGATTGAGAATGCAGAACGGTTTGGTTTGGCCAGCTTACATCAGTTAAGAGGTCGAGTCGGTCGTCGTGGTCAGCAGGGCTATTGTTTGCTCTTTAGTGAAAGCAAAACACAGACAACCAGAGATCGTCTCAAAGTTTTTTGTGAAGAGAAAAATGGGATGAAACTAGCAGAGTTTGATCTGCAGAATAGGGGAGCAGGTGATATCTTTGGTATGTCTCAGAGTGGCTTAGATAATCTCAAATATGCAAACTGGGCAAATATTGAATTGATATCTTCTGCAAGAACTATATATAATGAGTTAGATACAAATAAATGGGAGCCTTTATTAGCTATAAAGAGTCAGAAAAAAGAGAATCTACCTCTGGCAAATTAGTCCTATATTAGTTACCATTTGTCTTTACTTGACAGCTAGTGTAAAATCAAACTTCTATTTGTATTTTTTATTTACTAAAGGAGTAATATGGGAGCATTACCAAAGAACAAAATCACAAGAGCCGAAAGAGGAAAAAGAAGACAAGGTAACAAACCAAGTCTTAAAAAAGACATCAAAGTCGCTTCAGTTCCTAAATCAAAAAGAAATCTTGTTGATCAGCTTTTAAAATTTGCTGGTTTTAACAAATAACTTCGTTCTTACGTTTAGAATGAAATTTTACTAGAATGAATATATATGTCTGATTCTGTTGTAGATCCTCGTCATCAAAAAAGAATGAAGCTAATGCAAATGCTTTTTGCTAGAGGTTTTAATGACTTAATCGGACAAGAAAAGATTGATCAAAGTGGAGCAAATCTGAATGCTGATTATGATCATATGATTGATCAAATAATTGCTGAAAGTGAAGAGCTGGATAAACAAATCCTAGAAGTAGCCCCAGAAAGACCAGTCTCAGAAATAAATAGAGTAGATTTAGCAATATTGAGACAAATCCTTTTTGAAGCTAAATATAAGGAGACACCAAAAAAAGTATTAATTAATGAAGCAGTTGAGCTTGCCAAAGAATTTGGGACAGAAAGCTCTCCTAAGTTTGTAAACGGAGTTTTAGGTAAACTGCTGATACAGGGAAATAATGACACTAAGTGAAAGCCAAAAAGTAATTGACGCAGTCATCGAGGGGATTGCCGTGTTTTCCAATCTTGAAGCAAGTGAGATTGGTATTGACGATAATCTCGAAGAAGATTTGTTTCTTAACATTGAAACAGACTTACCTGCAATAATTGCCAGAGTATCAAAAGAACTTGATATTGAATTACAAAGAGAAGTACTCTCAGATTTCATCAAAGAAGTAAATTCTGAGCCAGAAGAAGCTACAGTTTCAACTTTAGTTGCTCTCTTTGAAGAAGAAGTCGAGTTTAATTAGCATTATGCAAGATATTTTTAGTTCATTTAAAAATAAAAACTTGTTAACCACTGCACTTACTCATCGCAGTGCTCTTAATGAGCAAATCTCAGATTCAGTAGAAAGTAATGAAAGATTAGAATTTCTTGGTGATGCTGTTTTAGAACTAGCTACCACTAGATTTCTTTTTGATAAACATCCTATGGATCAAGAGGGTTTATTGACTGCCTATCGCTCAGCATTAGTAAAAACCGAAACATTGGCTGAGACTTCTCTTGAGATAGGACTAGGAAAAGAGCTCTATATGAGTAAAGGAGAAGAAGCAACTGGTGGGAGATCAAATATAGGTATTCTCGCTGATTCTTTTGAAGCTTTACTTGGAGCAATGTACTTAGATCAAGGGTATGACGCTATCGTATTATTCCTTGAAGAAGTACTTTTCCCAAAATTATCTGAGATAAAATCAAAGAAATTATATCGAGATGGTAAAAGCTTACTTCAAGAAGTAGCACAAGCTGAAGGAAATGAAGCTCCACAATATAAAGTAATCACTGCTGTTGGCCCAGACCATGACAAAGAATTTACTGTTGCTGTCTTTGTCGCCGACAAGGAGGTTGGTAGAGGAACAGGTCGTAGTAAACAACACGCCCAACAATCTGCTGCCAGACAAGCACTTGAGAAGTATGACCTAGAGTGATAAAATACACTTCTATTGTAAGTAGACAAATAAGAAATAATAAAAAAACCTATGCTTAAAGTAAAACTTGCCAGATTTGGTAAAAGAAATCAACCTCACTACCGTATCGTTGTAAATGAGGCACGTGATAAAAGAGATGGTAGCTATGTTGCCTTAATTGGCCACTATGCTCCTACTCAAACACCTAAACTCTTAGATATTAATGTAGAAGAATATGATAAATGGATTGGTCAAGGCGCTCAGCCTACTGATACCGTTGCTGCTTTAGTAGAAAAATTTAAGTCAGGGAATCCTTTCCCAGAAAAGAAAAATGAACTTTCAAAAAAAGCAAAAGCAAAGTTAGCTGAAGAAAAAAAAGCTAAGGATGCTGCAAAAGAAGAAGCAAAAGTAGCTCCTGTAGTTGAAGAAAAAACTGGAGAAGTAGCCTCTGAGGCACAAGCAGAAGCTTAAGGATTAAATAGTAATTTAGCCTAAAGGTTAGACATGAAAAACTTACTCGAATATTTACTTATTCACTTAGTAGATTATCCTGAAGACGTAGTTGTTGAAGAAAACGAAACTGAGAGAGGTTTTGAATACTTACTCAAAGTAAATCCAGAAGATATGGGTAGAGTGATTGGTAAAAGAGGTGCTGTGATTGAATCAATTAGATCAATCGCCAAGGTCAGAGCTGTTAAAGAAGGTATAAGAGTTTTTATTAAAATTGAAGATTAATCATCTGTATTAAAATAAGAAAATGATGATAAACCCAACAGGGGTTATTATCATTTCTAAGTCTATATTTATATTGACGATTCTATATTTGGAAATAAGTTTTCTAATCCTCCACCTCTGATTTCGAACTGTTCTTCGACTGATGTATATGTAAATTCTTGGAGATCATCAATAATTTCTCGTTGAGAGACTGATAACTCAGGAATTTTTGCATCTATATTTACAATGACGCTTTTGGAAAAGAAGTAAGTTGAGATAGTTAATTTAGCTTCAAAGACAGCATCTTGTGAATTAATGTTAGTATTATCTACAGATTTCTCATTGAGAGTCATTGCTGTGATAGTTGTAAAAGGAGCAATTTTCTCAATTTCGGTTAAGAATTGGTTGATGCTGTTGAGAGGACCTGTTACAGTTACATCTAAAAATAATGATTCGTAGCTTGTAGGATTAGCAGTGCTCTTACTCCTTGTCCTTCCATTTTGATTAGTCTCAGCACTCTCAGTTGAAATTTTACCTGGGCTTAATGAAATATCATTAAATCTAACCCTAGATTGATTCCCAACAGTATTAAGAGAAGTTAGAAGTTCTAGTAATGGTTTTTTAGAGGGAAGTGCTTGATTAATATTGTCTAAATTAGTAATTATTAATGAGTCATTTGAGTCTATTAATTGGGCAACTTTAATTTTTAGTTGGGCAAGTCTTTTATTTTCTTTAATTAAATCACTGTATAGCCCTGAGATTGAACTAATTTGAGGTATTATTGAAAGAAAAATTAATATAAGTGAGAGTAGAGCAAAGAAACCTGACCATACTAAGTATCTCCTAGTATTATAAATATACTTAAGATTATTTTGTTGATTTAGTGATTTAATTTTTGCTGCTTCTGCCATTATTTATTTTTTTGGTAGATCCTCTTCTGATAAGCTTAAAGTGATTGCCATGTTATAGCCACCTCGATCATTTCTAATTAGTTCGCTTTTGTTTACGTTACCAAATTGTTCATCTACTGTGGGATCAGATAGTTTTAAGAAAACTTCTTCTAAAACAAAGATAGATTGAGACTGTAATCTTAAAGATAGAATTCTTTCATCTGCTTCATAGTTTATATCTTTAATTAATACCTGAGGACCGAATATATTTGAAAAGTAGTCAATAGCAGCTTGTTTATCATATCTTTGATCAAACAGTTCTGAAAGAATTTTTAGCTTTTCTGTAGCGATTACAATTGATTGTTCTATAGGCTCTTGTGCGAGAACTTGTCTTTCCATCTCTCTTTGTTGGTCCTGAGCTTTCTTAACCTGAAATTTGAGATAGAAGTCAATTCCTAATGTTATAAAAAAAACTGCTAAAAGTACTCCAAATGTACCAACAACTATCTTAAAGATTTGAAAGTCTTTTTTTTGATCTTTGGTTAATTTCTTCCTCCTGTTTTGGACGAAGTTAATGTCTTTGGCCATAGACTAAAGCTCTCTGTTTAACAAGCCCACACAGACACTCATTGCAGCATGATTTGCTTCAGGTATATTTCCAGTGCTAGCTGCAAATGGAGTTGCTACTATTACTTCTGCACCTAGTGTATTAGCTAAATGTGGGACGAGATTTGGAAGTTGAACTCCACCGCCAGAAAGGAGGATTCTCTGAATTGAAGCGGTAGGGTTTTGGTTGATAAAGTATCTACTAGCTTTTTGCATAGCATCAGTTAAGACGGTAACAGCAGGGAGCAATGCTTGTTGAACTTTTCCTTGGAATTGTGTCTCATCAAGACCATATTGTCTTTTATATTGTTCAGCCTGATCTAAATCAAGACCTATTGAATTTTGAAGGGCTTTTGTTAATGTTTGAGAACCACTCATATGGTTAAAAACAAAGGCTAATTCTCCTTGGTGGACAACAGCCAATGTCATAGTATTAGCTCCCATATGGATAATTAGAGTGGTTGGGTCTATATTTTCAAACTGTAATGATCTAACCACTGAGAGAATTTGAGTCTCAACTAGAGTAGGCTCAATTCCTAGGTAATTGAAAGTCATAATAAACTTGTCTACCAGAGATTTCCTAGTACCCACAAGAAGGACTCTCATCTGTTCATTAGGATTATTCTTTGGAGGGCGATATAAGACTTTATACTCTAGGGTTAATTCTTCAGGAGGAATAGGGATATATTGTTCAGCCTGCCAACCAATAGCAGAAGAGAGCTCTGCATCTGAAAGTCTTGGCATATTGATAATCTTTGTAGAGACAATACTTTCTGGCAAGGATAAGCGTACGTCAGTGGTAGTTAATTTATGATCTGAGATTAAATTTCCAATAGTTTCCACAAGTTTTTCTGTTTGAGGCTCATCAGTGGGAACTATAATGCCAGTTTTATTAAAACTTTCTACTACCTTTTCAATAACAGGCTTAACCCCTGGTTTAGCAGAGATTGCTTTTATAGTATATGTTCCAATATCAATTGCTAAGGCAGGCATAGTTGTTTATTTTACAATTGTTGTTCCGCTAAATAGTGCATAGTCCATAATAGCTGGAGCAGCATCTAAAGTTTTATTTACTTCTACGGCTCTTGTTTCATTTCCTAGATCATTCTTTGCTTCAGAACGAATATTGTAGGCTTGAACTGGGAGAGTCCAACCATCCCCAGCTACTCTGATATGAGTATCATTGTAGACTGCTTTTATTCTGACAAATAGGTCTCCAGGCAAAAGTGGGAAATTTACAGTTTTAAAATAGTTTGTAGTACTGTTTGATCCTAAAGTAAATCCATCAGATCTACTACATGCTCCATAAGCATAGTATCTTGCTCTGGTAGTTCCGGCATCATCATAAAAAACGGAAATAATTAAAGATGCAGGATCTTGAGTATCACAATCAGTTTCTCTAGACCAATCTATGATAATGTTTCTGTTAGTAATTAAACCAGCTCCAACCCCAGAATCATCAACATCTACCTTAACACTTACTCCTTCAAACAATCTAGTTTCTAATACATTTTGTTTTGTAACTTCATAGTCTACAGATGTATCAGAGATAGTGTTTACTGTACCGGTTGCTGATTGTCCTTCAAAGTTAAAGTCAGAAGAAAGGGCATCTTCAATCCCAGCTTCTGCAGCATTGAAAACTCTTGTTGATTCAGATTGTTGACTAGAAAGAAAGAGATCTTCTGTACTTCTTGAGGCGACAGAAAGTCCCATGGTAAGGAGTACTGTCATAGTTAGCAGAATAGCAATTCCTACTTGCCCTGATTGATTAGACGAATTTTCTAGCATTATATCTATCATAAACAAAGTTTATACAGATGACAATCTCTAAGTATGTTAAAATATCATCTCAAGACGTTAGTTTCCTATTTTTTTAAAATGGCCCCATCGTCTATCGGTTAGGACACCAGGTTCTCATCCTGGGAAGCGGAGTTCGACTCTCCGTGGGGTCACAAAATCTTATTCATAAAAAAGACACTCTTATCTAGGCTCTTCCTAAGGATTATCAAACAATGCTATACTTTTTGGTATAGACTTAACTAGGTAACAATTAATAAGGTTTTTATGATCAAAAAAAATGAAGGCCCAACTGATAGAATAATCAGAATAATAATAGGCTTAACTTTAATAACAATAGCCTATACACAACAAATCAACTGGTTATATGTTGTAGGAGCAGTCGCCCTGATAACAGGTATAACTGGATTTTGTGGACTATACAAATTAATGGGTAAAAACACCTGTCCTAAGAAAAAATAGTTATTTTCTGATTAAAAATCTTGCTAAATTTCTTTGACTTAGTAGAAAATAGCCTCTTTTATCTTAATTTACAACGTTTCTAGCACTCATTTTACTACTTCATCTATTATCAATATTTATAATCCTCACCTAATAACTACTTATGTTATCCTTTAAGATATGAACATCATTGAATCAATTTTTTCATCTCCGTACTTCACTAAGTTGGTCAGGACAATTTCTTACTACTTAGCACCTTTATTTGTTCTTCTATTAGTCTTTATGTTTCCAGACTATAAACTTTTTCTTAATTTAGGAAATGCAGCAATGTTATTAGTAACAGCTAATTTATTCCTTAAACCGATCGTAGTTCTTTTTCCCTTTAAGATATTAAAGAAGTTTATGCACTATCGTCGGGAAGTTGGAGTTTTATCTTTCTGGATGTTTGTTGGGCATGCTTTGGGAATGTTTGTTTCTCAAGCCTATACAATTCAAGATGTCTTAGATTTTAATCTTTTTATTATTCTAGGTATGATCGCAGGATATGGAATGATTATCTTAGCTCTAACTTCAAATAATCTAGCCGTTAAATACTTAAAAAGAAACTGGAAGAAAGTTCAACAACTTGCTTACCCAACCTTTTTTATAATTGTTGCCCATGCAGCTTTAGCAGAAGGTGAAATTGGAAAAGTATTTCTCTTTGGTGGTAGCTTTATAGTTCTCAAAGGCCTTCAGTACTGGAAGCAGAAGAAGAGAATCGGCTCTGCTCAGGATTAGATAATATTATCTGCAGGCATTTATCAGAACATGTTGCTTGATGTTCTTCTTCACACTCATTACAACAGATAAAGAGACTTGGACAACCAATCACACTACAGTCAATATATCTTGATACGTTCTTTTTACAATGTTTACACTCTGCGATATCAGTGGGATTAACTGTATTTACTGGGATATGTAATCTATCGTCAAAGATAAACATCTCACCTTCAAAATGTTTTCCACCAGTTTTTTCACTGTAAGTTTGGATACCTCCGTGGAGTTGTCTTACTTTTTTGAAGCCATTTTCTCTTAAGTATGCAGATGCTTTCTCACATCTGATCCCACCAGTACAGTAGGTAACAATATTTTTATCTTTGTAGTCTTCAATAGTTTTAGCAAAGGCAGGGAATTCTCTAAAACAATCTATCGGTGGAGTAATGGCGTTTTTAAATTTACCTATTTTAGCCTCATATAGGTTGCGGGCATCTAGGATTAGGAAGTCTTCATCTTCTTCATAAAGACTAAGTAACTCTTCTGGCTCAATATAGTGTGCTTTATTATCAATATTAACGTCTTTTCCTGTCCTCTTTATTCCTAGAGTAACAATTTCTGGACGATATTTTACTTTCATCTTAGGAAAAATCTGGGTGTCTGAGTAGGAAATTTTCCATTCCATATCACTAAACTTTGGTCTAGCCATGGTTTGTTTAATATATTCATCACTATCAGCTGATAGTCCAGCTAAGGTCCCATTAATCCCTTCATCAGCCACAAGTATTTTTCCTTTCAAATTAAGGGAATCACACAGTTCTTTTTGCCATTTTTTGACTTCTTGAGGATCTTCAAGATTAACGTATTTATAATAAAGAAGGACTTTATATTTTTTTGACATGATGATCTGTTATTTTATAATAACTTTATATAGATTGGAAAAACTAATTACCACTGATTATCTATTTCATAACTTCTGTTTTTATATACAGATCTACCACTAGGAAGACGGAAGCTCTCGCTGATATCTAACTTCTTAACTGTTATAAACTCTCCTTCAAATGAAATTCTTGCTCCAGCTTCGGTGGTAACATCCCCAGTATATAATTTCCTACCATCAATTTTAAATTCTTCTTGAACTGAAGAGTGATCATGACCAATGACAAATCTGTTCCCATTAGAAGTATATCTGACTCTAGAATAACAAGGATAATCTTTACCTGTTCTAAATGATATTTCACTCCTATTTTTACTCGCCAAAACTACCCTGTAGATTTTTGATCTAGGTTTAGTCATCCTGATATCAAAATTTTCAATTTCTGGATTATTTAAGTGATAGCGAAGCGCGAGCATTATTGCACCTGAGTGAGGCTGAAGGGTTATCATTATCTGATATTATAACATTTTGTATAAAATCAGAATATTTTTTATGTTATATAATTCCATACTTTTAACCCCGGCCGTGAGGCCGTGGGACTAGTTATCCCAGAATATTTTTACTTTGAGAGAAGAGAAAAGGTTGATAGAATCAGATAATGGATTTAATAAAGTTATCT
>Ga0100403_1000693_pt1 | contig 33122 bp, 38 predicted proteins | sample CryGeymet201501t_FD_83663 | JGI IMG/M metagenome (GOLD analysis project Ga0100403, IMG submission 83663) | Groundwater microbial communities from Crystal Geyser aquifers in Utah, USA - Crystal Geyser metaG 2015-01t | ecosystem: Environmental > Aquatic > Deep subsurface > Groundwater | place... | reverse complement strand
ATCTGGATGTTTGATTATGTAAGGAACTAGTCCTTCTTTCTTAATTTTTAGCCAATTTTCATACGAAGTATAATGATATCCCTTCATATTATTTATCCCAGGTAAAACCTCCTCCAAAATGACCCCATCTAGCAGTCTCTTCAAATTGTGGCTCCCTTAATTTTAAGAAATCAATAATACCTTTTGGGGTTAAGTCATACATACTTAAATCCCAACCCTTATCCCAAATAAATCCATCCTCCATTGTTGCAATTATATCAACCATAACTGGTTCAGCTATTCCTATTACATAAGCTATTTTTACTAGAACATTTTTAGCATTATTTGATTTAAGAATATCTACTGCTATTTTTCTAGCCATGTAAGCTCCAGATCTATCAACCTTTGTAGAATCCTTTCCTGAAAAGGCACCTCCTCCTATTGGTATTTGTGGACCATAATTATCAACAATTAACTTTCTACCAGTTAATCCTGTATCAGCCTCAAAGCCTCCTTGTTTCCACTCACCAGAAGCATTACAAATAAATTTAACATCTTCAACTCTTGGATAATGATTAAACTCAAGCCATGAACTTATATTTTCTATCAATAAATCTGTTTGAGAATTTTGAAAACTAGCAACAATCACAGAAATTAAACCTTCATTATTTAGAACTATTTCAGTTTTTCCATCATAAGGAAAAATTTGATATAAATGCCTACATAAAGATCTTGCGTAAAACAATTCATTTGGAATCAAGTGATCGTTATCATTACAAGCATATCCAACCATAATACCTTGATCACCAGCCCCGTCTGCATCTACACCACGAGCTATTTCTGGACTTTGACTAACAATATTTGTTTGAACACCATACTCTGTCCCTGCAATTTTCTGAGCTATTTCTCTTGCATTAATATATGCTTTTGTGGTTAACTCTCCTGTTATAGTAATAATTCCATGACCACCCATAGTTTCTATTGCCACCCTACTCATAGGGTCTTGTTCTAAACATGCATCTAAAATTGCATCACTTATTCTATCGCATAATTTATCTGGATGTTTAGGTGTTACACATTCTGCTGATTTCATAATTATTTAATACTGTAAACCACTGGCTTACCGTCTTTTTCTGCTTGTAATCGTTCCATTTTTCTAATTTGAACGCGTGCGACCCTTTTAGTTATTCTGGTTTGAATAGCTTTCTGTCTTTGTCTCCATGATATTGAATTAAAAGGAGAACCTCCTGTGCCTATCATTAATCGTTCTGCCTTAGTTTGCATAGCTAAGCCCATCTTTCTCATTACTTTTTTATTTCTCATAATTTTTTTGTGAGCAATCTGGACAAATTGTTTTGAATTTTTCCTTTGATCTAAATTGCTTATGACACTTACTACACATACATCGATTTTTTTTATTACTTGACATAGTTAGTTTGAGTATCGGTTAATACAATCTTGTAAATTTTTACTTCTTCTAAAGTTGTCTGAACACGCTCTGTAAGCCTCAGTTTCACTTGATGGTATTCCACCACAAGCATCGTCTATTGTTGGCTCACGTAAGTTTGCTTCATACTCTTCTATTCCAATTGGTTTACTAGGAGTACTTTTTGTACGATCAAACCTATCTGCTCTTGCAGATTCTTCCTGTGTTATCTGATTTATTTTTTCTTCTACTGGACATCCCTTATGTGTTGGATCCTTTTTACATCGAGCATTGGATAGTTCAGCTAAAACTACAACAGACAATATCCCAATAATAGTGACCACAACTATTAATTCTAGTAGTGTAAATCCATTGTTTTTCATATTACTTCAAGTTTATAAATGGAATTGCATTTCCCATCATATACATAGGAACATCACCATTCCATTGCTTAATAGCTTGTAATTGAACATAGTCAGCACCACCTTGTGAGTTAATAGCTTGAGATTGAATCTTAATTGATTCAGCCTCTCCTTGTGCTTTTACAATTGCTTGTTCTTTTTCATACTTGAATTGTTCAAGTTTATTTTTAGCAGCATCCGCTTCCTGAACAGCTGTTACTTTAGCTTCAATAGCATCACTAAATGCTTTAGTAAACTCAAAGTTGGTTACTGAAAAACGCTCCATAATGGCATGTTTTGCAGAAAACTGTGTTGCTAGTGCAACGTTAACTTTATCAGAAAACTCTGCACGCTTAGTAACAAGTTCTTCTGCTGAATATTGTGCTGATGTTGATTTAACAATTTCACGAATCATAGGTTCAATAACACTTGATTGATAGTTTTCTACTGAACTATATTATGAATAAATATCTGACACTTTTGTAGCATCAATGTGGTAGTTTACAACTACACCGATTGTTACATCTTGAAGATCTTTAGATGCTCCAAATAAATTATCTGCAACACTCTTATTGTCTCCATTATCACCTGACTTATCATAATTGATAGTTAGAGTTTTAACTGACATTGGTATAACCTTTTCAAACAAAGGTAATTTCATATAGAAACCTGGTTGAACTGTTCCAACTACTGCATTAAGTCGTGTTTTAACACCAACTTGACCTGCACTAATTGTCCCAAAAGAACCAAACACAAATGACAATACTAATATTAATAATAACACGTGCCCAATTATCTTACCTAACTTAAACTGACCTCTTTCATTTATATAACTAAATGTTTTCATATATATATTTTTATATATTATTTAATAATACTCCTAGTATATACCTTTCAGTTTTACTTGTCAAGTGTTTAGTATAAAAAATAAAGAGCAACATTTTTATATGTTACTCTTTTTAATCTTTGAAACCTTTCTGGGCTTCTTTCAGTAAGATCTGTTTGATCTTAGATGTAGCGATAACTCCCTTAAAGCGAGGTAAGAACTTAGTCTCACCACCCTTAGATGCTATAAGTGCCATCTCTGCTTTCTTAGAGGATTCCCATTCTCTAGTAATGCAATAGACGTCAACGTCATAACGTTTCAAGAGTTTAATAGGACTAAACTCAGAAGCTTTAACAACCTTATCAACGTATTTACAAGATTCTACGATAAACTTTTTCTGCCAATAAGGAAGAACAGGTTCACGCCCCTTGTATTCACGAAGCAATTCATCAGAGTTTAAAGCAACTATTAAATAGTCGCCATAAGACTTACACTTTTGAAAAGCTTTAATGTGACCCCAGTTTATAATGTCAAATGCTCCTTGAAGAAAAACAATACGTTTAATCCCAGATTTGCGGATTTTTGACTGTTTTTTCATTGGTAACTTGTTTGATTTTTTTACACTTTGTGCATTCATAATTTTTATTAGTTAGAGTACGATACCTAGTGGTAAAGTTTACAGTTAAAATAAGCTTGTGAGGGACTACTGCCTTGCAGTTTTCACACTCGAGTTTTCGTGTTTTCATGGTACAAATTTTTAAATTTATTCCAATCCATTATATACTTATCCTTGTCACTAGTCAAGTTATTGTATTTCATATAAGTACTATGTTATAATAGGTTTATTAATAGTTAAAATGAAATTTTATATGGATAATATATTTAGTACAAGAGACCTATATTTAGCAGCAACGTTAGTAAGCCTTAAATTTTACCTTACTGGTATTGATTACCAAGTAGAAGGAGACAAGAATCAGCCAATTGGCTATTTTAAGTTCGAGAATACACCTGAGATACAGGAAGCTAAATCAAAATATACACAAGGACTTTTGATGATTGAACCAAAACAATTCGTAACAAACTTAAAAAGTTTGAAATCTGAGATTGTTAACATCTACAAAAACCCCCACATGAACGCCTAATCTATAGGCGTTTTGTGCTTCTTAGTTAAATTGCAACAAAAACTTGACAAGTTTTTTTATATTTGATAAGATAGCTTTAGTTCTCTGTCGAGGGAACAAATTATGAAATAAGTTTTGCGTTTTCTAACCTCTTCCTCAACAAACTCAATACCCGCAAAACGTTGAGCCTGGGGATGAGATTAGAAAAACAATTATAAATGATATGGCAAATAATAAACAAAGATATATAAACACTCGTTTATGGACAGACAGCAATATAGCTGTTCTTGACCCTATAGAAAAACTGTTGTTTGTATATTTTATAACTAATGGCCACACAAATATTAGCGGAATATATGAGGTTCCACTAAAAATGGTAGCTGTTGAGACTGGTATAGAGGTATCAATGTTAGGTAAAATTTTACCTAGATTAAAGGATCGTATACGGTATATAGGGGGTATGGTAGTGATTAAAAACTTCGTTAAGCATCAAGAAACAGGAAGTGTCAATATACAAACTGGTATTTTAAACTGTTTAAAAGAATTAAACCCTGAATTCCTAAAAACCGTTGTAACTAAAGGATTTTATATACTCCCTAAGTACTACTGTGATACCCTATCTATACCCTATGTAGAGGGTTCGAACTATTTAGATTCTAATTTAGATTTAGATTCTAATTTAGATTTGGACGTGCCCTCTCTAAAAACATCAGAAGAGAAAGCTAACCTAGCTCACAAGGAGCATGACTTCAATGAGTTCTGGAAAGCTTATCCAAAGAAAAAAGACAAGATGGTAGCCAAGAGACGTTTTATGAATTTAAGCCCCAAACTATATCCAAAGATTATGGAATCATTAGAACTGCATAAAAAATCAAAACAATGGCAAGATGAAGAATTCATTCCATTCCCTTCAACTTGGATAAACCAAGAGCGTTGGGAAGACGAAGTCAAAACCGTAACACCAATTGACCCCATGGAGGCATATGCGCTTGAATTGGTAAAGAAATTCCCACCAGAAAATGATACAGTTGCGGAATTCAGATTCTCTGCAAAGTACGGTGCGCAAAATTTACTAAAGTTTAAGAATTTATTTAAATTATAATATGAAAAATATATACGTTTTGATCGATGATAAAAAGAAGCACGATGGTGCTAAAACATATTATGAATACAAGGAGGATGTATTCAAGAAGGCAAACCAGGAAGGATGGGGTGTTTACTTTGCTGTAAATGATTTTGGTGGAAATCCTCGTCAAGACAAATACTGTGAGAAGTTGCGTTATGTTTATGGTGACTTAGATATAGCGAAAGCAGGGGATGGACAGTCTCGAGAAGATAAAGAAAATAAAAAAGGAATAGTTATAAACGCTTTAATTGAAAAATGTAAACCAACAAAGATAATACAAACATCAAATGGAATTCAACCATTATGGGAATTAACAGACGGAGATCCAGCAAGAAAAGATGAATATGTTAAAGCCATAAAGGGAGTAATTGAATGGAGTAAGGGATATGGTTGTATGGCAGATAAAATTTATGACATCGCTAGAATACTAAGAAATCCTGGTTTCTTTCACATGAAAGAAGAACCATACATGTGTGATATTGTTTATAAATCAAATGCTAAATATACAATAGAAGAATTAATTGAAAATTTCCCATACACAGACGAAGAACCTGTTTATGTGGCTCCTACAGAAGAAGTTAAACTATCACCAGTTGACCTAGCTATGAATAATATAGACATAAAAGAAATTGTGGTGAAGGCATACCAACAAACTGGAAGAACTGCAGAATTCGATAGGCAAGGACGATTGATTCTTGATGGTAGATTAACTGGAACATTTCAAGGTAAGAAAGATAGTAGAGATTATATTTCTTCTTCTTCTCATGAGCCAATAAAAGGAAATAGAATAACTGTTGTTGCTGATGTGCTTGGAATTAATAACAAGGAAGCTAGACAATGGATATTAAAAGAATTTAATATTAACTGGCAAGAAGAACAAGCTAAACAGGTAGTTCATAAGACAGTAATTCCAACAAAGGATTATAAGCTTAGATATACTTGGGGTACTAAAAACCTTGACGACAACTTTGCTATTATAAAAAGAAAAACATTCTTAGTTTTAGCAGCTAAAAGAGGGAGTGGTAAAACAACATTTGCTTTTGATATGGCTTGCAAAAACGCGAAACTAGGACATCGGGTATTATTTATATCTCTTGAAATGGAGAAAGAACACATCAAAGAAGACTTTGCTAGAAGACGTGCAGGAATAACAATTCCAGAAGAGAGAGATTATAACATCCCTAATTCAAAGAAGATATTCTATGAGCAGAAAATAAAAGAGATAGAGGATATTAAAACATTATTCTTCTCTGGTATTCAAAGAGGTAGTGAGATATCGTGGGATGGTGTTAAGTTATTAATTGCTGAACATAAAGATCTTGATTTAGTTTTTATTGATAACCTAGATTTGATTGATAAAAACGAAGGAGAAAGAGATGATTGGGACAAACAGAAAAGAATAGTTAAAAGTATTATGAATTTTACTGCAGACCAACAGGTGCCAATAGTATTAATCCACCATTATAGAAAATCTCCAGCTGGTCAAAAAGGAGGAGGGATGGATGAATTGTCTGGTAGTGGTAAGATTGCCGATAGTGCAGATTACATTGTTAAGATAAGTCGAAGTAATGATCCAGAAGCTATATATCCAGAGAATCTTTGTACACATTTATATTTACAGAAAGCTAGGGGATATAATGAATCAATGCAGGATGTTTACTTTATAGGAGGAACGTTTAGAGATGATGCTCCAGAGGAATTTAACGAAGGAATGAAAGAACTAAATAAATTCTTTCCAGATAAAAAAGTCGAAATTACTAAACCTTATAAAGAAGATAACGATGATGTTAATGAACACAAGTTACCTTTTTAAAAATTATGGACGAAGATAGAGTTAGACAAATGTTTGAGGAAATTGATCCAGATAATCAAATTCCAGAGAGTAAAATAGATGACTTGATTGCTGTTATGAAACAACAAGAAGAGAGACCACTCAAGGATGGAGATAAAATAGGAGATGCTATTTTTAACACATTAGATGAGGGTGTTGCTTCAGACTCAGATTGGAGAAAGAAAGCAGCTTTAGCTGCTAGAATTATTAGTGCTAGTTTAGATTAACTTTATACTTGACAAGTTAAATTGAAGGGTATATAATAGAAATATTAGTGTATAGAAGGGGGCGCAATACCTATTCTATAGCGAATTGGAGGCATTCACGAAAGTGGAATATCGGCAGATACCCATGAGTAAACATCCAATGATTCAGTTTCGGTATTGGAAATTGAATGAAAATGTTATAGGGTAATGCTCCACCCTCTATACACTAACAATTATTAATTAAATAAATATATAATATGGAAATAAAATTATTTGGGAAGAAAGTGTTCGAGTTTAAAAAAAGTGGGTCAGAGATGTTAATTTATAATTCTAATCAGGCATTAGAAAAGTCAAAGTTTTTGCCTGACTTTCACACAATGAGAGAGAATTATGATTCAAATTGGGGGATAGGAATGTCAATTGAAGGGTCTATAATGTCAGCATCTAAGGGTAAAGGTAAGGGTAAAAATATAAAGGAGGAAAAGAAAACTCCAGATTTAACACCTAAAAATGTTTTTGAGATGAAGCTTTTAAATGATGATGCATTTAAAATTAATGTAGATCCAACTTATATTGAAGGACAATTAAACGACTTCAAGGATAAGTTAAACTTAATCAAAATCACTGAATTTGATATGAGTAGAGGAACAAATGAAATATCTAGTTTTATTGTTAGACTTGAAAATAGAAAACAGTATAAAAAGTATAATAAATTCTTTGATGAATACGCTTACACAACATCAGCTAAAATAAATGGAGTTATAAAGCAACATGACAATCTTAAATTGGGAAAGGTTGAACAATTCATAGCTGACCTACCTAAAGAAGCTATAACATCAATGAAGGAATATACAAAGACAACAGAGGAAATTTGTAAAAAGAAACCAATCTTTTATATCATAGCTGACAAGAAAGACTTCGAGAAAAGTGATCAAAGACGAGATCCTATATTATTAGCACAGTCACCATTCGGACACTTCTGGCAGATTCTCGGAGCTTGGGATGAAGAAATGATGTTCTTAGAAGAATTATAATTATGAATAATTTTACATTACATGTATTACAAGATTGGATAAATGAAACAGATAATTTATCAGAGGTATTCATTACGAAGTACTTTGGTAAAATGGAGGAAGTCGAAAACTATTGGATAGCAGATGAAGTGGGTGGGGTTTTAGTTGTAGCAGATTATTTCTTTAATCTAAGTGATATTGTTGACTTCTTGAGGTATAAATACTCAAAAGATAAGATGTTTGAATATTATGATTATGCTCTAGAGTATCACATGCAAAAGAAACACAAAGCTTCTGATTATCTGATAAACATTAAAAACTATAAAAAATTAATGTCATGTCAAAAGAAAAAGTCGTTAAAAGATCACCCAACTATGAAAAGTTCCAATTCGAAGAGCAAAAGGAAACTAACTTAGTTTTGTGGATAAATACAGTATTCACAATTTTAACAGGATTAGCAACATTGGGATTAGCAATATTACAATTTTATAAAAAATGATATGGAAGAAGAATTAAATAAAATAGATAAAACATTAGAAGATTATAATCTTGAAAATGCTGGAGCTGGAGCTTTTAACACAGTAATGATAGAGCAAACAATAATGCCAAGGAGTGATAATCAAATAATTATATGTTGGAGGGTTTGGAGAAGAAGTAGAAATGGTAAAAAGGTTATTGTCCAATACGGTCGAACGATGTTGGAAGCAATTACAGGATTTAATACTCAATATTTTAGTAAAAAAAATTATGAAAAAAGTAGCGAAAAAAAAGGAAACAGAGACAACAGAAGAGAATAAGGTTGAGGATGCATTACTTAGACTTCAAAAAAAGTATGGTAATGATGTATTAATGCAAATGGATAAAGAAATTGATTTTAAGGTTGATTGGGTTTCAACAAATTGTTATTCCCTCGATGAAATTGTAGGTAAGGGATTACCACGAGGGCGTGTCATTGAAATGTTTGGAGCAGAATCTAGTGGTAAGAGTACCTTATCTCTATTCCTTATGGCACAGATGCAGAATAAGGGCGGTAGAGTAGCTCTTATTGACGCTGAGAATGCTTTTGATGGTCAATATGCCTCAAACATAGGTGTTGATGTATCTAAGCTTATGGTGTCTCAACCAACTACACTAGAAGAGTCAATGGATATTATAAAAGAGTTAGTTGAAACAGGAATGATTGATATAATTGTTGTTGACTCAGTCTCAGCACTTGTACCTAAGTCTGAAGTTGAAGGCGAAGATTTTATGAAAGACACAATGGCAATTCAAGCTCGTCTTATGAGCAGAGCTTTAAGGGTTCTGTCTGGTCCTATTTCTAAGTCAAAAACAATAGTTATTTTCATAAACCAGATACGTGATAAAGTTGGAGTATTCTTTGGAGCAAAAACTACAACAAGTGGTGGACGTGCTTTGAAATTTTTCTCATCAGTTCGTCTTGAAGTTTCTAAGGGTAAAAAAATTGAAAAAGGAGATGTTCAGATTGGTAATCAAATTATAGTTACAGCAGTTAAAAATAAAGTAGCTTTCCCTTGGCAAAAAACAACTCTTGATCTTTATTACGCAAAAGGAATTGATCTAATAGCTGATGCTTTGGATTACGGAGAAAAGATTGGAGTAATAAAGAAAACTGGAAATACTTATTCTTACAATGACATAACAATTGGAGTTGGTAGAGATAAAGCAATTAGTGTTATTTCGGAAGATGAAGAAATGTTTAAATCAATAAGAGAGCTTATAGATGCTCATATTAAAGATGGAAAATAATTTAAAAATATATAGCTTACTTTTAGAGACTAAGGATCAGATATATTTAAGTACGCAATATACAGGATCCCTTGAAGATGCATACGCATTAGCTAAGCTGGAGTTTGAAGTTCTTAATCCAACAATGCGTGGAGATAAAAATCCACTAATAGGATCTAAGATATGGTTGTTTACAACTAAAACAGCAGATGAATTATTTAGGCACGAAATTAGGACTCCTAAAAGTCCAATGAGATTCAAAAGATTAAAAATGGAAGAAGCCCCAACTATTACTCAAAAACCAGAAGTAGAAGATGTTAGTAAAAAAGAAGGTGGTTTAAAGTTTGATAAGAATTATTTAATGAAAAAAATAATAGAAGATAAAAACCTTAAGTCATTAAAGAAAAACAAAGATCTTTTAACTGAAAATGATGTAAAGTATGTCAAGGATCAAATAAAGAAAAAGAAGGACTAATCACTTGACAAGTAAAATGTATGGGTATATAATGTAGTTATATAAAGGGGTCGAATTTATTAGGTTAGGTTAGGTTAGGTTAGGTTATAATTATTAAGTTAAGTAATATGAATCCTTATGGATGTCATATATAAAAATTTTATGGTAGATATATTTAAAGAAGCAAAGGAAAAAGAGATGCCAGAATGGGCAAAATTCGTTAATGATGGGGATAGTGTACAAGGTACATACGTTGGTAAAATAGTAGGACAAAAAGATGGTTATGGTAATGAACAAATTATATATCAGTTGTTAAGAGATGATGGTAAAGTAGTAAATGTTGGATTTGGTTTAAATAAAAAAGTCCTTAACATGGATATGGCTACTGTTAACTTTGGACAAATAGTTGGATTTAAGTACAAGGGTACAATTCAAGTTAAAGATAAGTTTGGTAAACCAGTTGCAGTTAAAGATTTTGGAGTTCACCAGGACCCTAAAATAGTAAACGAAGTTTGGTTAGCAGAAAATAAGAATAATATGCCAGAGGTAGTACAGGCAGTAAATTCTCCAGCAGCTGAACAAGAGTCAAATGCGGGTAGTAACCTTGATAAGTTTGTAGATAATTTAAATGAGAAGACAGAAGACGAAGATGTTCCATTTTCAAGCCCAAGTTCTCTAACAGTAGCTGATAAGCTATTAGTTATCGAAAAATTAGCTAAAGAGAAGCTAAAGGCAACTACAGAACAAGAGATAAAAGATAAGGTTATGGAAGCAACAGGTATTGCTTTTATCGCAACAAATTACGATAAAATAGCAGAAGCATTAGCAAAACTAGAAACTGTACCTTTCTAATATGGAGCCAGAAAAATACACTAGAAAAGGTTTGATTGATGACCTTGATAAAGTAGTAGAAATAGCATTTGCAAAGAAGTGTTATTTTACTCCAATGGACTGTTGTCTTTTAGGATATTTAGCTGGTAAATATGGATTAGCGCAGTTTGTAGAAAGCGAAGAAGAATTAATAAAGGTATGTGTAGAATACGACAAAACGGATGATCTAAAAATAGACGAACCGTTAAGACATGCCTTGGAGCGACTTGGTATTGTAAAAAAGGAGCTTGAAATTATTAACAATTAATATAAAATTATATGGAAAATATAGTAGAAAAAACGCTCGGAGAAAATAGAGTAAGAGTAGAGTTTAACCCATCTGCTGAAAGTGTAGTAGATATTATTAAAAATAAAACTGCTGAACTTATAAATCTTGTCAATGAATGTCCTTCACAAGAAGGAGAAACAAAGAGACTTATGTCTCTAGCAATGACAGCTTATGAGGAAGCTGCTATGTGGGCAGTTAAAGCAGTAACAGGAAAATAATTATGAAAATTGGAGTAATTGGGGATCAACATTTTAAAGATAGTTTGAGCTACTCTGATTACATCAGTGATCATAGGGTAGGAGAAAAAGCTGAAGTATTGAAATTTATAGTTGACTCTTTTGAGGACTGCGATCATGTGGTCCTCATGGGCGACAACTTTAATTCTAAAAATAATAGTTCAGAGACAAATAAAGAGTTTGTAAGGTTCATTGAAAGTTTTGGAAAAAAGAATGTATATATCATATCTGGAAATCACGAGAAAAAAGGTGATGGGAAAACAGCCATAGACTTCTTAGGGGAAGTTAAAAAACCAAATTGGTTTATATATACAGGATTTGGAACAGTATCTATTCCAACATTAGTTACAAATAATGATGTTAAATTAGATTTTCTTCCATACATGTTAAACTCAGAATTAGGAGTACAAACAACAGAGGAAGCCATTCCAGTTATCATGAACGAGTTAGAAGGTGGAGATATATTGTTCGCTCATCATGCAATATCTGGAACATCATTTAATGGTATTAAGACAGATACATTACATGAAGTTGTGTTACCTAAAGAGGAGTTAGAGAAGAGATATAAACTAGTTGTTGCTGGTCATATACACTCACCACAACTAGCAGGAAGCACGTTACTTACAGGAAGTCTATTTACATCAGAGGTTGGTGAAATAGAAAAGTTCATTTATAAAATAGGAGTAGATAACTCAAAGTGGAGTGTAGAAAAATTAAAAGTTCCATGTAGAGAAATTCATAAAATTCTAAATCCAACAACTGAACAGTTGTTAAGTATCCCGAAGAGTGCTATAATAAAGGTTATTATAACTAATAAAACAGTTGATATTGAGAAGTTGAAAGAAGATTTATCAAGATTTGATGCATCATTAATAATTGAAGATTATCCAGATGAGAGAATCAAGGCCCACATAGAAGATGGAGCATTTGATTTTAGTCTAGAAAACTTACTTTACTTATATGCAGAAGAAAAAGATATTGATTACACTAAACTCCTTAAGGGACTAGAATTAATAAAATGATTTTCACATTAAAAGCAGACATAGAATTTGAAGCTGAAAATATTGATGATGCATTATTGTTCTGTAAGCTTAAATTTACAGATATGTATGACGGTCTTTATATAGAAAGAGAAAACGAAACTCTTGAACATATAGGTTCAATTGAAATTAAACCTAAAGACAATGACTAAAACAATAACAAGCTTAGGATTAGATTTAAGTTTAACTGGAACAGGGGTTGTGATTCTTAGGGATGGTAAAATAATAAAACAACATCTAATAAAATCAAAACCAGTTGGAGATAAACCAATAGATGAACTAAACAGAATACTTAAAATAGTTTCTGAAATTAAAAATGAGATAACTGCTACTTCAATAGATATAGCTGTTATAGAAAACCTAGCATTCGGAGTTAAGAATGCAACATCACTAACACAACTAGCAGCTTTGAATTACTTTGTTAGAAATATGTTAGCACATGATTGTGGATATGAAATTCCATTCGTACTAGTAGCTCCACCAAGTTTAAAGAAATTTATCACTGGTAGTGGAAATGCAAAGAAGGATGTAATGCTAATAGAAACATTCAAAAGATACGGAGTAACTATATTAGATGACAACGTATGTGATGCTTATGGGCTCGCTCAAGTAGGATTAGCTTTACTAGACGGCAATAGTAAGGCCATTATAAAATTACAAGAAGAGGTATTAACCTTATTAAGAAAACAAATATGAAAATAACTAAAAAAGAATTAAAAAATAAAATGCTAAACGAAGAACAGGTAAGCACAGTAAAAGAAATGATAATTGCTTCAATGAGAGACGTTTACTTAAGCGCAGGGTCACTTCCAAACGATGGATTTGAACAAGCATCTAGTTTTGTTGCAGATAAGATAATTAAAAATGTTCAGATGGCACTAATACAGAATAATGTTTATGCAAAGGCCATAGATGAAAGTAAGCCATATAAAGGAGATAAGAAAGTTAAGAGTTCTGTTTCTATAAAGCTTATGAGTAAAGGAAAACAAGTTGGAAAAACTAAAAAGATTGAAGTTAAAAGTACTAAGAAAAATAAAAAAACATTAGTAGTTAAAAAGACTAAAAAAAATGGCAGAAAATAATCTTATAAAATCAATTGTAGTAATTCCTTGTCCACACTGTAATGCTGATGTTTATGTGGAAAGTCAAATGACACCTCCTTCTGTTAACTCTCTATTCTCCGCAAAAGATCTAGAGGAAGCAAAGAAGGATTGCCTAGCTAGAGTTGATACATTGAGTTTAGATGATGAGAGGAAGCAATCTGTTGTTAAATGGATAAATGATCCAGAGACAGTCTTTGGTCCAAGTGAAGTAGAAAATATTATACTTTCACTATTAGCTCCAGAAGAATAAAAATTAACTTATTAAATAAAAATGATATTACTAAATGAAATTACAATCAAAAATTTCCTCTCACATGAGGATACTCAAATCAAATTTAATGAAACTGAAAAGCTTCTTATTGATGGACGTTCAGGGTCTGGTAAGTCTTCTATTACAGAAGCTATTATCTGGGCTCTTTATGGAAAGGGTAGATCCGATAATCGCAGTTTGGTCAGACGAGGATCAAAAGGCGCGTCAGTATCTATTAAATTCTCTATGGGAGATGTACAGACTATCATCACACGTTCCGTATCGCTCGCAGGGAAAAACACTCTCACAGTTACACAAAACACTGGTGGACAAGGGCAATTCCTACCAATCGGAAGAGTCGGTATCAAAGACACCCAAGACTGGATTGAAAAAGAGTTTCTCAAAGCATCATACGAACTGTTTACAAATAGCGTGGCCTATCCTCAAGAAAACGAAAACTCCTTCGTAAAAGCAAATGCTTCAAAACGAAAAGATTTACTTCTTGAAATAGTAAGGGCTGGTAATTTTGATGAATTATACGACAAAACAAGAGATATCATTAATATTAATAAGCTCGACAATAATAGCTCTTTAGTAAAGATTCAAAATTTAGAAGAGACTATAAAAACTTCAGAAGAAAAGGCAAGTAAATACGATCACTATAAAGAAATAAATGATAAAACAACATTAGAGTTGGACTCATTTACTTTAACGGAAAAAGAACTAGAAAAAAAACTAAATAGTATATCTGGAATTAGTACACAACTATCAGAAGCAAAGAGGATGAAAGTTAAATTCACTGACGCTATTATTGATATTGACACACAGCTAGATTTTGATCAAAAACAGATAGAAGAACATCAAAAAATAGATATAGAAACTGCTAGACGTGAAATAAACGAGATGGAAATGTTGACAAAAGATATGATTTCCATAGAAGATGATCTTAAAAAGAATCAAATTAATCAACAGAAGATTAATGCTCTATTATCAAACAAACCAACAGTTCATAATTACGACATAGAGATAGGCGAGATTAATAAGAGACTGATACCACTAATAAAAGATACAGGGAAGTGTCCATCTGGAGATGCTTGTCCATTCGTTGCACCAATAAAAGGTCAAATAGATTTCTTAACAGAACAAATAACTGATAAAGAAAATAAGACAAGAGAGGAACAGTTGGCATTAATAGAATGGGATAAGCAATTTGCTATAGTACCCCCAGCTAAAGATACAACAGAGTCTTATAATAAACTGGAGGAAATAAAAGCAAAGATAAAAGTTTTATCTTCTTCACAGGAAATGATATTAAGATATGAAGTATTTGCAAAAACTATACAAGATATCCAAGCTAAGGCTTATAAATTAAATAAAAGTAAAGCAGATTACAGTATTGAAATTTTATCGACAGAAAAACGTATTTCTGAGCTAGAAAAAGACTTACTAGAGCAAGATCCAAATAAGATAAATATAGACTTATCTAACATTAGAAATACTATAGAAAAACTTCGAAAAACGAAGGAAGAAGCGGCTATTGGAGTAAGTATGGCACTAAGTGCCACTGAGGCCATAAAAACCGCTACAGCGAGCTTACAGGAGCTTAAACAGGGTGTTAAACAGGCACAGGAGAACGAAGAATCCCTTGAGTTACTAAAAGAAGCTCTAAGTCCTAGAGGTATCAAAGCTGTTGTTATAGATTACCTTGTTCCTCAGTTAGAAGAGAGGATAAACAAGATACTAGAACAAATGTCTGATTTTAGAATTAGACTAGATACACAAAAGGCAACTGCTGATGAAGAAGGAGTTAAAGAAGGATTATTTATAACTGTTATAAATGACCTACGTGAAGAACTTTCTTTTTCAAATTATAGCGGTGGAGAAAAAGTTAAAATTACAATAGCAATATCAGAAGCTCTCGCTTCATTGATGAATCAAATTGGATTTCGAATAATGGATGAAAATATTATTTCATTAGATAAAGAAAGTACAGAAGGATTCGTTATTGTATTAGAAAGGTTACAAGAGAAATTCCCACAACTTCTAGTTATTTCACACCTACAAGAAGTAAAGGATATATTCGAAAGACAAATAAAAATTATAAAAACTAACGGTGTGAGCAAAATAATATAATATGAAATTAATAGAATTATCGATAAATAGTAAGGTTAAAGGTAAAAAATATGCAATGGTTAATGATAGAGACTTTCCATCATTAAATAAATATAGATGGTCTCATGCTATCCATAATGAAAAACAATTTGGTGGTAATTGGAGGGGTAAACCAAGAGAGGTTGTTATCCGAAATGAAAATGGTAAAACAATTTACATGCATAAGCAAATAATGAATCCACCAAAAGGAATGAAGGTTGATCATGAGGATGAAAACCCATTAAATAATCAAAGAATAAATTTACGAATATGTACGAATGCTGAAAACTTAATGAATAGAGGACCTAATAGAAATAATACAACTGGATTTAAGGGGGTATTTAAAAGAGGTAATAAATTCTTAGCAATGGTTACATTTAATAAAATTACATATTACGCTGGTATATATAAGACAGCAAAACAAGCAGCTATTGCTTATGATAAAAAGGCTTATGAACTTTGCCCTAAATTTGCTTATTTAAATTTCCCAAAGTTGTTAAAATAATTATAAATTAATATAAAATAATATATGGAAAATAAAAAAGAAGAAAAGAAAGATGAGGTAGTAGAAATTAGTGATGCAGAAGCAACTGAAATAGTTGAAGATATAGTTAGTCATGAAGTTAAAAATCTTCTAGCTAATTATCCTATTTTAGAGAAGATAGTGCCACCACATAATAAAAAGAGTCGAATAGTTACAGACGAAGATGCAGATAAAGTTGTAGAAGCAACTAAAATATTGTATGAGATTTGTACAGTTGGAGCTTATGCTATGCATCACTCTCAAATAGAATCAGAAGATCCTTTAAATTTCTTTGTAACCAAAGATAGAAAGATAGTTATTAATCCTAAGATTTTGAGACACAGCAATTATTTTGCAGACTCAAAAGAAGGATGTATGTCTTTCTTGTTGAAAGATAGAGTAACTGTACAACGATGGCAAAAAATGGAAGTTGAATATCAAACAATAATGGTTGATCCAGAAAATAAAGATAAATTTAAGCTTTCAAGTGTTGTACAAGAAGATGTTAGTGGTAAGGATTCACATGTATTCCAACATGAATTAGATCATGGGGAAGCTAAGTTTATTTATGAATTAACTAAATAATATTAAAAATAACATGAACGCATTAAATAAAACTAAATACTGGTTTACAAGCGATGAACACTTTGGACATGCTAATATTATCGAATATTGTAACCGTCCATTTGAATCTGTCGAAGAGATGGACTATGCTATTATAGAGAGGCATAACGAGGTAGTAGGGAAGGATGATACTGTCATTCATTTAGGGGATTTTACCCTTAAATCAAAAGAAATAGCCAATAGTTATATAAGTAAATTAAATGGTAATCATATATTCATTCAAGGATCACACGACAAGTGGATGGATGATGATCATCATGAAATCTGGGAGAAAAAGATAGAAGGTATTCACATTGTAGGATGTCATTACGCGATGAGAGTATGGGGTCAGTCTCATTACAACTCATGGCAATTATTTGGACATTCACATGGAAGATTCCAAGGTGTTGGTAAGCAAATGGACGTAGGGGTAGATACACACAATTTTTACCCTTATTCGTTCGACGAAATAAAAGAAATTATGAAATTAAAGGACGATAATATTAATAAGTTAAGACAATAAAAATTATGGAACCAATAAAAGATGGAGTAGTGTCAGAGGAAACAATAAAAGCAGTCGAAGAATCTAGTAAGTACTTTTCAAGCGCTTATTCAGAATATATATTTTACCAGTTTTATTCTAGGTGGATACCTAAATTAGGAAGAAGAGAAACATGGATAGAAACAATTGATCGTTATATGGATTACATGAAGGAAAATCTAGACGATAAACTTACTGAGAAAGAATACGATGAAGTTCGAACAGCTATTATTAATCAAGATATCTGTCCATCTATGCGTCTTTTGTGGTCATCTGGTAAAGCTTGTCGTCAATCAAATGTCTGGGCTTATAATTGTTCTTATATAGCTCCTACTTGCCCTCAAGATTTAGGAGAAATAATGTATGTATCAATGTGTGGAGCTGGTCTTGGTTTTGCGGTTGAATGGGAAAACGTTCAACAGTTCCCACAAATAAAAAAACAAGTAAGAGAAAAAGCACAAGTTCATGTTGTTAAAGACAGTAAAGAGGGTTGGGCTGATGCTTTTGTCTTAGCTCTTAATACATGGTTTAATGGTAAGGATATTAAGTTTGATTATTCAGAAATAAGACCTGCTGGGTCTCGACTAGAAACTGCTGGAGGTAAGGCTTCTGGTCCACAACCATTAATGAACCTAATGGACTTTACAAAGAGAAAAATCCTTTCAAAGCAAGGTAGAAGACTTTCAAACATAGATATGCATGATATCATATGTGAGATAGGAATGATTGTTGTCGCTGGTGGTGTAAGAAGAAGTGCTTTGATTTCTCTATCAGAATTAGAAGACACAGAGATGAGAGATGCTAAAAAGGGTCAATTCTATGTTACTGAAGCTCAGAGATCTATGGCAAACAACTCAGCTGTGTATGATAAGAAACCTACAGCTGAAGAATTTTTAAATGAATGGACAGCTTTAGTTCAATCAAAGTCTGGAGAAAGAGGAATATTTAATAGGGGTGGTTTAGAAAAACAATTACCAGCTAGACGTTGGGAGGCAATAAAAGAAGAAAAACAGATAGGATTAAATCCATGCGGGGAAATATATCTTAGATCAAGACAGTTCTGTAATTTGACAAGTATTGTTATTAGACCAAGTGATACAGTTAAAACATTAGAGAAGAAAATGGAACTTGCAACACTACTTGGAACATATCAATCAACCTTGACAAACTTTGGCTACTTATCTAAAAAATGGAAAGAAAATTGTGATGCAGAAAGGTTATTAGGAGTATCATTAACTGGGTATTACGATAATCCAATAATAAGAAATGATGATGTGCTTGATAATCTTAGATTATTATCTATTGATGTTAATAAGAAATATGCAAAGAGATTTAATATAAATCAATCAACTGCTATTACTTGTGTTAAGCCTCATGGTAATTCTGGTCAACTTCTAGGAGTTGGTTCTGGTATGCATCCATGGTATGCACCTTACTTTATTCGTAGAGTTAGAATAAGTCACACAGACACATTGCTTAAAATGGCTAAAGATCAAGGAGTTCCTTGTGTTCCTGAAGTTGGACAAAATGAAGAAACAGCATCTACGTTTGTACTAGAATTTCCAGTAAAAGCGCCAGAAGGAGCAATCTTCAAAGATGATGTATCAGCTTTGGAATTAATGCATGAATGGAAGAGATTAAAACAACACTTTGTTGAACACAACCCATCTGCCACAATTTATGTTGGACCAGATGAATGGTTAGCTGTTGGTAACTTCGTTTATGAAAACTGGGATTACGTAGGAGGAATGTCATTCTTACCACGGACAGATCACATTTACCAATTAGCTCCATATGAAGAAATAACAAAGACTGAATATGAGAAGAGAGCAAGAGCTATAAGTAAAATGGATTTCTCAAAATTATCATTGTATGAAAATTCAGATAATACAATCGGAGCAAAAGAAGCTGCTTGTGTATCTGGAACTTGTGAAATATAAGCTTATGAAAAAGAACTGGCTAAAATATGTACTATCATTTTTATCAGTCTTAGTTGTGAGATTAATCCCATTCAGAGCACCCAACGTAGAACCTATAATGTCCATTATTATGCCATTTGGTAAAGTATATGGAATGATTATGTCTTTCATGTTTGCGGTGCTCAGTATAGGATTATATGATCTTATGACTTCTGGTATAGGTGTATGGACACTAATAACATCATTTACTTATGGAATTGTTGCAATAGGAGCTTATTCTTTTTTTAAGAATAGATCTGGGTGGAAAAACTATGCATTATATGCAATCATAGCTACAATATTTTTTGATGCTATAACTGGATTAATTCCAGGACCATTATTTTTTCATCAACCATTTATGGTTGCTCTAATTGGACAAATTCCATTTACTGGATATCACTTACTAGGTAATGTGGCGTTTGCTGTAACATTATCCCCAGCTATTGAAAAATGGCTTACTGTGGAGAGTTTAAACCCTTTTTACTTGACAAGTTCTGTAAAAAGAATATAATAGGGTTATTATTAAATAATATAAAATAATATATGGAAAAGGTATTTGTGTACGGAACATTAAAGAAAGGGGGTAGATTAAATCCATATTATATGGGTAAATCTACTTTTATAAAAGAAGATACTGTAAAAGGGAATCTTTATACACTAGGAAGTTATCCTGCTATTACTGAAGGAAAGAATGATGTCCCAGGTGAAATTTTTGAGATGCCAGAAGAAGATTTTGAAAATGTAAAACTAATGGAAGAATCAGCTGGATATGAAACAAAGATATTAAAAACTAAAAGTAATGAGAGTGTAAAAGTTTTCGTCTACATGTCGAAGTTAGATGATAGAGATTTAATAGATAAATGGAAATAATATATGGAAGAAGAAATAAAAAAAGATAAAACAATATTTGATTTAGGTTTACATGAAACAATGTTTATAGAGGAAAAAGTAACACCTAAGTTTAGTGGGGATATAGATACAAAGAGATATGAAGTTACTAGAGTTCCTGGTGGTTGGGTTTATTCTTTTGAATATCCTGGATTCAGACAAAGTCCAATCGTTTTTGTACCATTTAAAAAAGAAACAGTTAAAAAGGTATCCAATGCCAAAAATGCGTAATTTGAGCCTTATTTTATAAGGGTTAAAATCGACAAAAAGTGCATAGACGTAGGGTAGTACCTCTAAAAAGGGTTAGTACGCCTAAAAAATAAAAAACGTTATATTATAAGGGTTTTAAAACATTAAAATTTATGGAAATATATCAAACATTATACAACGAGTTTTTAAGTAAATATAATAAAACAGAAACAACTCCTTCTGAGGCAGGTGAAATTCTCGCTAGATTAGCTGGTATATATCCTAACTATAATCTAACTATGATAGCTGCTGAAAAAGCTTTCTCGGTTGTATCAAGAGATGAGGTTTGTAAAACAGATGATAGTACAGGAAAGGCTATATCATCAACAAAAGCACAAACAATAGCAGATGCCAGTCAAGAAGCTTTTGATTTCAAAACAGCTCGAGCTCATGTACAGAATCTTGAGATGATTATAGGATCACTAAAGTTTCTACAGAAATCATTAGAAACTGAATATTTAAATAGTAATATATAAAATGAAAAAAAATAAAAATAAACTAAAAATAATACAAGTACCAATATTAAATGATACATATAGTGTTAATGTTTATATTGGTGATAGATTTTTAGCTAATACAGAAATATCAAAATATTTGGGTACAGAATACAAAGAATGGATAAAAGAAAATAATCGTGGTAAGTCTATATATTTTGAAAATATTCATCCATGTATTTGGATTGATGGAAACCTAGACTATATGACTGGTATTGGTACACTATCACATGAATCTGTTCATGCAGTATCATCAATTATGGAATATTTAGCTATGGACTGTAGAGATTTGTCTGGAAATGAATTCCTTGCTCATTCAGTTGGAGCTATAGTTAGAAAAACATTACAAAACTTCAAGTTTAACACTAAATAATATGAATAAAATAGTAGATATACCATGCAAAACATGTGGAACAATGTTCCTACCTAAAAGTCCTAAAAATGTTTTCTGCACAAGAAAATGTTTTAAGAAGAATTTTTACCATAGAAAGAAAGCAGAAAATGCAAACGCAAAGAAATTTCCATCTTTTATTTGTCCGTCTTGCGGTAAAAGAGTAGACCTAGATTTTGATCCATTAACAAGTAATCAAAAATGGACACAATTTGAGTGTCCATTCTGTAGAACCTTAATGATTAGTATTGTTGAGTACATATCAACAGAGGATGTAAAGGTTTAAAAACCTCTCTCTGCTCCATTGGGATAACCTGCCACTGTCTTCCAGTTGGTGGGTTTTGATTTTATAGCAATCTCATGTTTATTAGCTAAATCCTTTGCTTCTTTTTGAGTCTTACCTAACCACATAGTCCCATCACTTGCATGAACATAGAAAGTCTTACCTCCTGTTGTGTCTGGAAAACTACCAGATTTCATTTCACTAAGAGCTGATATTATTGTTTCTAATTTCTTTTTACCAGATTCATCTATCTCTCCTTTTTTTAATTTTTGATATTGACTTTCAACAACTTGTCCGTTCTTTTTTATTCCTTGTGGGGCATAACTTTGATATTGTGCAGGTTCTTTTAGTACATTAATTATTGATCCACCATATTTTTTAGGGTTAGCATTTGCTCTATTTATTGCAGTATTAATCGCATATTTAACTTCAGCAGCTTGTCTCTCTGGATTTCTATTACTTATCTCACCATATAATATATCTGAAGCTTCCTTTATGTCAGCATCACTAACTTTAATTCCCCTTACATTATATGTATTAGGTGTAATTACTGGTTGTTGTTGTTTCTTATTAAAGAAACCAAATGATGTTGTTTTCTCTGGTTTAGGTGCTGCAGTAGGAGCACTTGTTGTGTCTTTGAATTCATCAGGAAAATAATCAGCTCTATTGTATGTAACTGTGTTAGAGAAAGGTTTTCTAATTGCATCTCCTATGTTACCCCAAAACCCACCCTTACCATCATATGGACCCCCAGCTCCATCTATTTTCTTTTCACCTAATAATTCACTTTTGATTTTTTCCCAGCCTTGTTTATTTATGTAAGGAGCTTTCTTTATTTTTCCTCCTGTTTTTATATTCTTATTGTAATTAGAAAGAAAGTCTTTAATGAAGCTTATTGCATCATCAACAACAGCTGCTTTTGGTGGGGTTTTCCCTGTAATTTCTTCATATAAGAAAGAAGGGAATCTCATTTCAAAGTTTGTAAGATCTTGTAGTTTTTCCATTTGGAATGTGTCCTTTACTGAAAGTCCTTTTAGATCTTCAGTTGCAATACCTTCTGATAATATATTGTCTTTAGATAATGAAGAAACTGACTCCTGGTTCCCACCTGACCCACGCTCAGCTCTAGCTAATGCTGACTCTTGTTCTCTTTTAATTGTATTTCTATCTATTTCAGAGATTTTTTCAGGAGAAGCACCTTCAACCTTAGCTATTATTCTCTCTATTGGTTGAGACATTGTGTGACCACTAGTATTTGTAGTTTCAAATAATCTCTTCATGTAATTACTTCTTGAATTCATTAATGAATTAAATGTAAAGCTCTTACCTGGATTACCACCCATTCTATCTTGAAGCCATTTTTCTTGTGGATCAACAACAACTTTTTTAAGAAGTTTATTTACAACATCACCAAATGTACTGTATGTGTTTGGGGCCTTACTCATAATGTTAAATCCTTCAACTAATTTTTCTGATTGAAGTGTTTTTATTTTATTGTTTATTTCGATATCCTTTGAAAGTATTGAACCATAAAATTGTAATGGAGTTTTACCTGACCTTTTTCCCTCTGGGTCTGTTTTTTCAGATGATTTAAATAAAGGTTCTCCTTTTTTATTTAATTTCAAATATCCATCATCTTTTAATTCAAGATCATACATTCTTGCTAATTTCTGATCAGCATTTTCACTAGCTATTTGTTCTTTCTTTAATAATGAATCCTTAACTTTTTTAATTGTTTTATCATCAAAGTTTTCATTTTCCTTTAACCATTTTTCTTCTACAGGTGACAATTCTCCTCTTTTGCCTTTTGCTGTTACTTCAACACCTCGAACTGGATCCCATCCTAGGAATTCACGAGTAGTTGAATCATATTTCTGACCACTAAGATTTGGACTACCCTCAAAAGATTGATCTGATTTCATTTGTACTAATCGGTCGATTCTTTTATTAAACTCAGCTGTCAATTCTCTTTGCTCAGCTGAAGTAAGTCCAAGTTTATTATTTGTTATTAGAGATCTAGCACCTTGTATTGATCCATTAACAGCTTGTTTAAATGTATCTGGGCTACTTGTTGCTTTCTGTCCTTTAATCATATCAATACTACCTTCAGCACTTATTATGGCGTCATCAAGAAGAGAGTTGATATTCTTCTCTTTTATTTTCTTATAATTAGAATAACCCTGCTTTACTGGAATTGGTTTCTTTACTAATCCCTTTGTTTCAAGTAAATTATTTAAATCATTAGTGACCTTAACAAGTTCACTTTTTTCAGAGTAATCCAACACCCTATTTGACATAGCTTCGTTTAATTCGTTAAGTCTCTTTTCTTTCTCTAAATAAGGTTTAGCTTCTTCTTTCGTTAATTTTCCTCTCTCAACTAGATTCTCTATTCTACTAACATTTTTAACCTCTGGTGTCTTCACAACAGCTGTTTGAATATTCTTATATTTTTCTTTTGGTGACATTTTTGGGGGCACTTCTGTGGTTTTTGGGGTTATGGTCGTTTCTTCCACTAAAGGAGCCTCTACGAGCCTCTTACGGCTCTCTAGGGCTGTTTTTAATACGTCCTTAGGCTTAGAAATAGGTAATTCTTGTTGTGGTGTTACAACACCATTAGCCTTAGCCAATGCATCGGCTTTTATTTGCTCTCCAACTTTTTTAATAGCACTCTCTACTGGAGTTAGTTTACTTGTCTTATTCATTTCTATACTCTGAGCCCAGTTTTCTGGTGTTATCTCAATAGAGGCATAAGGGTTCTCTGGGTTCCATCTTGGTCTTTGTCCATTTATTTCCCATGCTTTATATGGATCAACAACAAGATAGTTTAAACCAAGTTTGTCCATTTGGTCTGAAAGAGCTTCATTGTTTAAATTTGAATCTAGTTTACTATAAGCATTTGATGGTTTTAATATTTCATAAAGTTCAACATCAGAAATTTTTTCACCTTTTCTTGCAAACAAATTCTCAGCTGTTTTTATATCCATCTGTATACCAGCTTTATCTGCGTTGTACATATTCATCATAGACTCTGGTGTCTTTGCTGATTTTCTTATTTGCTGTAAACGTGTTGTAATAAGTTGATATGTTTTATTCAAGTTATCTCTTTTAATATCGAAACTTTTCTCCTGTGGAACATATCCAATGGGTTTAAATTCACCTTCAATTGTTTTAACGAAAGCTCTAAGTGTTTTATCTGGGTTTCCAATACTTTGACCACTAGAAATTTGTTCTTGCTCAAGAAGTCTCATTATTGAAGCTGTTTCTTTATCTGTTTTAGGTATGTAAATTTTACCATCATAATTAGATGGATTTTTTGCAAAGTCGTTGACATTAGCTTTTGCTTCTGCGTCTAGGTTCCCTCCATATCCAGTTATACCACTTTTACCTGTTGGATACTTACCAGCTTCTGCTGGTGTAACACTTTTTGGAACTTCTGGTATTTTATTTAAAATCTCATTATGATTTTTAGCTTCTGGAAATTGGTTTGATTTTGTTTGTGGGCGTAATTTCTCACCCATTGACAATAGGTCATTCCACTCCTTTGTTTGTCTTGCATTTAGTTCTAGTGTTTGATTATATAACTGATTCTCAGCAACAGTGATACGCTTCATTTCGTTACTTATTTGATCTTGAGAAATAGAACCATTTGATTTTTTAACAGTTTCTAAAAAGTTAGTTTTTGCTGTACGTCCAAGGATTTTAACTGCCCCTCCTGTATCTGAAACATCATCGAATCTTGTATCATTTGGATGGGCAGCCTTATAATCTGATTTAATTTTTTCTATTTTTGGAGATTCAAATTTTAATATTGTTGGAACTGGTTGACCTCTTTTTATTGTATTAAATTCTGGTCCAACATATTGATTAAATGTAGTAGCTGCCATTTTATAAGCTTCTTCGTTACCTATTCGAGTTTTTGGATCTACCATACCTTTCTTATAACCTAATCCATGCAATGCTGTCATAAGTGCACCATCTTGAATAGCAGTTGGAATATCACTTCCCTCCATCAATGAAAGTGAAGCTGAACCAAGTCCAACAGTTGCATATCCTTTCATTGTTTGTCCTGCTGCTCCAAGAAGTGATCCAAATGCGACATCTGTCATAAACTGTTTTACGTGTGTTTTAAATTCTGCTTGTTCTTGTCCTGTTATTTCTCTTCCTGTTACTCCTATTTGACCCCAAAGAGAAAGTAATCCAGCAGACTTCGCCATTTTAGAAAGTTTTTCAACTCTAGCTAAACTTGCGGTTTTTGAAATTTTACCTACATCTGTCATAAGACCAGCTGCCTTAGATGCATCATCAGCTATCGTTACCGCGTTTTTTATTCCAAGAACAGCCTTAGCTCCACCTAGTGCTTTTACGACACCTTTAGTTACTAGACCAAGTCCTGTAATTGTACCAACTATATTACCAGCCATATTTGCTACTGCTCCTAAAGTACCAGAATCTTCACTTGCGCCAGTTCCTGGTACTATACCTGCAGTTCCTCCACCAACCAAACCTTTTCCGAATTCTCGAATAGGGTCTGGTAACCATCCTTCACCGAAGTTGGCCATATTTTCTTTGAAACTTTCACCAAAATACTTCCACATACTTGGGTGTGAAATATCATTCTCCCACTTCTGTTTAAATTTTTCAGCTACATCTAATGGAACATATCCATTATCGTCGGCTGATGGTAAGCCTTTTGGGTCTTTATCTTTCCATGTAAGTGCCATCAACTTAGCCTGATTTAAATCTATCTTACCATTTGCTAGTAAAGTAAGTGGAACAGCCTGAATAGCAGTTTTTCTTTCGTGTGTAGTAACATCTAAAATTTCTGAGTTTGCAGCAGTATCAGCTCCACCAATCCATAGTGGAACTATGTGGTCAACTTGATAAAATCTGGAATCTTTTTTACCTAAAACTGCCTTTTTCCCTCCTGGGTTTAAATTTTCATCCCAAAGAACACGATCTGACTTTATCATTTTTCCAGGTTGTGTTGGGTCTGTAACATATTGACCTCCACCAAGAGATGTTGGCCAGTTTCTTAATGTTGCAGCTTCTGTTGGTGCTACCCATTTACCACTAGGATCTGTTGTTTTAAATTGTTCATACCCAGGAATTGGTTCTGTTCTAGCTCCTTCAACTTGTTTTCCAATTGGTTGTCCTAATGGAAATGCTCCATTATTTTCTGGTTGTGGTGCTACTTTTTTACCAGACTGAAAAATACTACTTGGGTTAAAGTAACTACCTACTGCTGATTTTACAGTATCAGAAGATGAATCTTGTGATTTCTGTTGCATGCCTTTCATTATATTAGAAAGGTTAGCAATATTTGATTGCCCTCCATTTGATCCGTATTGAGTATTTTCTGTTAGGTTTGCCATTATTTTATTCTGTTGACATTAAACTAAATGTTAAATTCTTAGCTACGTCTTTATCGTCTGAACCAGAGAATAGTGTGCTTATATAATCTGATGGATTTCCGTTGTAGTTTAACTGAGCATGATTATATAAGTCAGTTAATATAGTAGAATCTATGTTACTGAAATTTTTCTTCCATGTAACTGGATCTTCTATTCCAGGCTTAATATTTGATCCAAAGAACTTAGATTTACCTTCAACTAGTTGCATTGCTGCTTTTTTTATAGATGGTAACTCTTGTAGAACGTAATCACTTACTAATTGTGAGGAGTTTTTATTCAATGTTGGTGTAATCATATTTGCAAAATCTGCTCCACCTTCATATTGTTTTAAGTCATCTACTAATCCCTTAAAAGTATTTACTGTTTTCATTGGATCAGTTGATGTAGATATTGCTTTAGCCATTGCTGAGTTAATAGCGGCAGATACAGCATTTGCTTTTTTATAATCTGCACTAGATTGAATAGCTTTACTAAATACACCATATAGACCTTCGTTATCTAGTTGGCCAATATCAAGGTTCCCGTCTTTATCTGATATGTCTTTTATAAACATTTCTTTGTCTTTGTAATAGTCCTCATATATTGTTCCAGAATCAACACCATTTTGTAATAGTGCTAAATCATTAGCATCTATTTGTTGTTGTAATATTCTAGCGTTCTGTGCTTTAATTGGAGCATTTTCAAGATTTGTATATAAATCTGCCATTGTTGTATAAAGAGTATTATATTCATTTTGAGCAAGGGTCCCTTGTCTTGTTAATGCATCTGTGTATCTTTGATAAACATTATCATAGTTTGATTGAACTTTAGTAACATCTGCATTATAGTCAGAAATAGCTGCATTTAAATAATTACCATAACGTTCATTTTGTCTACCTTTTAAGGTATAAAGATAAGTCATATAATTTTGGTACTGATTTGCTGTATATGGGTCAGCCATATTTGTAGTTAGTAGTTGGCTTTCCGCATTATCTATCATTTTATCTATAGCTGATGAATACTGGTCCTTACCTTTCATGTAAGAAGTAAGTGTTGGAATGAAATTTTCACTTTCTGCCTTTAGGTTACTTAGCTCTAACTCAAGTGGTTCAAGATTGAAGTCATTTTTTAGTTTTTCGTCTAATTTATTTATATACTCCTGAAGGCTTCCACCAAATTTTGCATTTGCTTCATTCATTGCAAAAAATCCAGCTCCAGTTCCTTCTTTAACAGCTTGGGCTGCGTCTGATTTGAAATTAATTTGAGGAACTCCATTACTATCTGTTGTATTAGTTGTTGTATTGTTATCAAAAGTTCTTGTTGCTCCTCCTGTGTTATTTGTGTTGTTTCCAGTGTTTTCTACTGGGACAAAATTCTGAGCAGCTGTTGTTTTTGGTCCCATTATTCCGTCAACAACAAGTGGCTTCCATCCTGGTTGACCAGCATTTTTAGCATTTAGATCTAATTGTAGTTTTTTAACAGCATCAGTGTTTGTTGTATTTGTATTAGTGGATTCTGGCATTGAGCCAACTCCTGGTTGACCAGTAGAAGCTATAGTCATATTTGCATTACTATTTGGTGCAACTGACATATTTGTTTGATTATTATTATTTGAAACTGGTGCTACTGACATATTTGGTTCATTTGTTTTTGGAGCAACATAACTACTTGTATTTGAATTCTTAATCGAAGAAGCTGCTGAAGATATTGTATCCCCAACACTTTTAATCATCGGATTATTTGAAAACATATTCTTAATATCTGCAATAGGATCTGATGACGCCTGTTGTGTTGTTTTTAATTTTGGAGCAGCAGGAAAAATATAGTAAGAACCAGTTGGGCTTAATGGGGATGATTGTTTACTCATACCAATAGAACCATCTAATGGACCACCCATTCCATCATTTCTAAGCCCTCCAACTTTTTTCATTATAGATAAAACAGTTTTAGCCTCATTTCTCTTTGTGCTACCAATAGGAGCAGCTATAGCTTCTTTGAAAGACCTTGCCATTTTTGGGTTTGACATTATTGATTTCATTAGATCATTTTTCTTTTTGTAGTTTTCGTTTTGCATATTATTTTTTATTATTTAAATAAGTCATAGGATTTTTATAGCGACCATAACCATCTACGATTCTAAGATCTAGGTGGCTTGGATCTCCACCACTTGGACTATAAGAGTTTCCACTTTTACCCATCCTCGCAATAGCTTGTCCTTTTTTAACCTTAGTTCCAACCCTTGCAAGTGCCCCTTGTAAGTGACTGTATTGATGAAGATTTCCTTCATTATCTTTAAGTGTTACAACATTACCAGCCCCATCATTTTTAGCACCAACTCCAGTTATTACTCCATCAGAAAATGCTGGTATTGGTGTACCGCTTTTATTCGCTACGTCAATTCCAGGGTGATATTTTTCACCTCTAGTTCTTCCCCCGAATGGAGTTGTTACTTTACCTGGCAAACGTAGATTGTTGTATTTTCTGGTTATCATATATGATTATTATAACAAAGTCCTGTAATTAAAGACTATTAAGGTATTTAAGTAGGGAGTCATTTTGTGTTGCTGTTCCAGTGTAATTTGAAATTTTAGCAGCCGCGGCATCTTTTTGTCTTTGTGTACTATTCCAAGATTGATTTACTCCTGTTGTGCCCATATAGTAGTCGTATACAGTGCTATATGTCTTTTTACTTGGTGTTGATGAAACTGGATCTATTGTATTTGTTGGAGTTGGAGTTCCTGTTACTGAAGATATGGGGTTTGTGGCGTTTTTATTTATATTTTCAGCAGCTTTCTGTGCGGCAGTAAGATCTTCTTTTGTCGAAGTAGGTGTCGTTGAGTCTGGATTATTCCCTGTAGCTGTTTGCCCTAGGAATGCTGTGTCTGTTGAATAATCCTTATATGCTTTAGCTTCTTTGTTTAAGGCATCTTGTGTAACAGCGTTAACTGCAGTTGTTTGGTTTTGCTGACCAGTTGAAGCCACACTACCATAATATTTAGCATATATTGCACTTCTGTAATTACCATATTTATCAATAACAGCATCATGCGCTTGTTTAACCATTTCATCGGTCCAGGTTGGATTTTTTTCTTTAAGATTAGCTATACTGAATTCTTGTAGAACTTCACTAGAAGGAACAAGCCCCCAAGCTTTTCTTTGTTCTGGTGTTAATTTATTGATTTCTTCATCAGTAGCAGATGATCTGTAATAAGCTGCTTTGTTCTGTTCTTCTTTGGTAAGTTTTTCATCCCTTAATCTTTGGTCAGCTTTTCTGGTAGCTTGTAATGTTTTATCTACAGCTTCGTTCTGTAGTCCACTATTAGCTATTCCATTAGCTGCGTATGTATCTGCTAATGTTTCTATTTGTGTCCAAGCCTTAGATGCATCATCACTCAAAGCAATACCATAATTAGTTTGCATTTGGTTTTTAAATTGCTGTAAATTATAATCAGCAACAGCCTTATCTTGTTCTGTTGTTGCTTGTAGTGCAGCAGAAGTAAGATCAAAGTATTTAGATTTAACTTCTTCTACTGCGTCTTTAAATTCTTGTGATTCTGGATCAAGTATTGGAACTAAAACTTTAAACAAATCATCTGGCATATTTGTTCCGTACTTAAGAATATCTGGGTTAAGTAATCCTTGAAAATTAAATGTTGGTATTAATGTAGCTGTATCAGAAACAGCTTTTTGTCCTTCAGCTGTTGCAAGGTATGTATTTCTATTCTGTTCTGGGTCTATAACAGCTAATGTTTTTAATTTTGCAGCATCTGCTCCACCTTTAGAAATTAACTCTCTTCGTTTCATGTCATTCAAAATGTCACCCATAGTATAACCACCATAAGTTAGTGCATTAACATAGAATGCCATAATAGAAGCATCTGATGATATTGTATTTAAAAAGTTTTTAGAAACTAAGTTTGTGTCCCCAGCTATCTTGCTAAAACCTTGTTCATATCCAAGATTTTGGGCTTCAGCAGAAGCATTTCTTTCATCTGCATTATAATAAGACGTTCTAGTATCTCCAGATTTTGTATAATCTTCAAAAGAAGGATCCACTGTTTTTACAGCATCACCAAGAGAAGCGATCTTTGCATCTTTTTGATCTTCTGTTAGTGAAGTGTCTGCATTAATTTTACTAACCTCGTTCTCATACTGTGTTGGATCTGCAATAATTTTATCAACAATAACCTTATTAGCAGCAGCATCAGCAGCTGCCTTATTTGCAGCACTTGAGTCTGATACAGATTTACTATTTAAACTAGTTATTGTATTAACACCAGCTTTTCCATCTACGGTTAGATTATTATCTGCTTGATATTTTTTAACTGCAGCTTCGGTTGCTGGTCCATAAATACCATCAGCTCCAGTGTATCCAACATTGTAACCTAATCCAATAAGTTTAGTTTGAAGTTCAGAAACAGTATTGCTTTTTGTTCCATTTACTAATGTTGTTGTTGTTGATATTTTTGATGATGTTGATCCTCCAGTATTATTAGAACTCGAACTACTTGTATTATTGGAACTACTTGATCCACTTGAGCTACTTGAGCTACTACTTGAACCAGAAGATGAACTACTAGAAGAAGACTGGGAAGCTCTTACTTTCGCATTATAAGAATCAAGGGCAGCTTGTGTTTTGGGACCCATTATACCATCAACAGCCAAGTTTGCTCCTTGGTTATTTAATGCTTGTTGTAATTGCGCTGTAGCTGATGAATATGCCATATATGTTTATAAAATTAATTTGTTGGTTGTTGTGGAATTTCTGGCTCTGAGGGTTGACCACCACCACTCATGGAACCTAAAATACCATCCAACATTGATAAAGATTTATTTTCAGCTACGGGGTCTGATTGTTTACCGTATCTCTTTTGTAGTTGTCCTTGACTAAATTCGATTGGTTCCATTGACCCATCATCATTTACTCCTTGTTTTGCTTGTAAAGGGCTAAATCCTTCAAGTACACCTCCTGGGCCCAGCTCCTTTGCTGATATTGTTATAACTGCTTTCTGTGCTTCTTCTGGATCTTCAAATGCATTTTCAAATGCCTTCTCTGACATAAAAGGTCTTAATACCTTTTTCTTAACATCAACTAACCATATAGTTGAATTATTTGGATTATTTTGATTTGTTATTCTAACAGCTGCGTGATCACCGATAAAAAATGGCGTCTGAGGCTGATCACCTCCAGCCATAGCTGCCTGAAGATCCATTGGTCCTTGTGTTGGTCCACCCATACCCATCATAGGAGCTCCTGTTTGTTGTATTGGTGCATTTTGAGCTTTTGGTATTTCTGGCATAGAGTTAACACTATTCTTTGCATGCTTCTTCATCATATCGTCAGCTGTTTTTCTTTGTAATTCTAGTATAGAACGAATTTTTCTTGGATCATTAGGTAAATGAGCTCTAGCCCATTCTGGGTCTGGAGCTGGTAGTCCATATTCATCGAATAATGAATTTATTTCTTCGTCACTTAATCTTGGTAATGTTGATTTTAAATCTTTATTTTGATTAGCTTTATCTTCTTCTGTTTTAGTTTTTTGATCTTCTTGATTATTTAAATCTACTCTTTTCTTGTGAAGTTCTTCTATTAATTTTGGCATTTCTGATTGTCCTTTTGTAGTCCAATACGCTATATCATTATGATTTCTATCGTTAGTCTTGAAACCAAAAGACTCGAAAGCTTTTATAACTTCCTCTTCTGTGATTTTAGGTTCTTCAGGTTGTTGTGTTT
>Ga0100403_1000684_pt1 | contig 33434 bp, 36 predicted proteins | sample CryGeymet201501t_FD_83663 | JGI IMG/M metagenome (GOLD analysis project Ga0100403, IMG submission 83663) | Groundwater microbial communities from Crystal Geyser aquifers in Utah, USA - Crystal Geyser metaG 2015-01t | ecosystem: Environmental > Aquatic > Deep subsurface > Groundwater | place... | reverse complement strand
ATATGATGTAATCGGCTTTTCCCAAACATTACATAATAAATCTGCCAAATTATTTAATATCTGTACTATATCATTTGGTGTTGTCATTATAACAATATAATAATTGTTCTAATAAAGTATTAAATTTTAAGTAAAAATTATATAAAATAATATATTATAATAAAAATTCAAAAAAAAATAAAATTTAAGGTAAAATGAATGATATAAAAAAAATAAATAATTTACAATTGGAAACTTTATTACATTATCTTAAAATTAATTTTTATAATCCATCTATAATTGATAAAATTAATATACATCATTATATATCTATTGAACATTTTTTACAGACATTTACATATCAACGAAATAAAACATTATTATATTCCAAAAATGTTCAAGATTATAGACCAATCGGTCTTATAAATAAATATAATAATGCATTTATATATTTTCCGGTACCAATAGAAAATATTAACAAATATGATTATCAGCGATATATTAAGCGAATGCATTTATTAATACATAATTTAGCGAAAAGTAAACCTAATACATGGATTATCGATTTGAGAAATAATACTGGTGGAGATTATACATTTTTTCTGGCATGTTTTTATCCATTATTTAAAACTGATGGATTAATCGGATCTGATTATGATAAATATGGTAATAAAGTACATGATTATTCTATTTATAATGGACGTGTTGAAACTTATCGATATGATAAAAATATAGGTTATGGTAGTGAAAAATCGATTGTTTCGATAGATAAATTTATACCAACCAAAAAAATATCAAATAGTACTAAAGTACATAATATAGCCGTACTAATCAATAATAATACAGCATCTGCTGCGGAATTATTATCATTAAAGTTTAAGAATGATGGTGCTAAATTCTATGGTAAAAAATCAGCATGTGCCGGTACCGGTATATATTATATAGAAATTAAAGATGATGTACCATATATTGATGGATCATCAAAAAATATAAATTCAGCACAAAATAATATCACCATTATATTTCCATTCGCATTATTACATGATAAACAAAATAATCCAACAGAATGTATTATACCGGATGAAAAGCATATTCCGGAAGAATATTGGCCAAACTAACCGCGAAACTATTTTCGTTTTAGAAAAGTTCCGGACTATACTATATTAAAAAAATATTTTCTAGGAAAATAAATAATTAAGCGGCGAACTAATTTTAAGAGAATTTATTATTTTTTTTTTTTGAATTTTTTTTCTTCTATTTTATATTTGTCCCTATTATAGTTAGCCAAATCCGAGAAGAACTCGATTAGGCTATAAACTAATAAAAATGGCTGTCAATTGTAGTATGTGTAATAATTTAATAAACGATATTTATTTACAATGCAGTAATTGTGAGCGAAACTATTGTGAACGTTGTTGCCCTAGTATATACTCTCTAGTTGATGATTTGTGTTATAATACAGATTATAGACCTGCTCTATGTGATGAATCAAATAGTACACCAGAAAAAATAGCATTGGAAAAATTGGAAGATAGCAATGAAATTGATTATCATTGGATAACTGATGCTCAACATATAGCAATGTATAAATGTCAATATTGCTGTAATAATCCTGAAGTTCGTAGATTTACGCAAGATGATATTATTAATTTTCTATTGGAAAAAATAGGCCAAATACGTGAAGAAGTACATGATGAAATGCTGGCACAAGCATTGGGAACAAAATCTAAAAATGCTTATTTTTGAATATAATTTTTTTTGTTATTATTAAAAAAGCAAATGAATTATTTTATATATACAACCTTGTTTTTTTAATTTAAATTTAGGTTATATTGGTTCATGTGCTCTGATGATTTCTAATATATGATTCATCATTTCAATCTTATTTGTTCGCATATTATCAATTTCCATTAAATTTATTATATTTTTTAACTGATTATATCGTAAATATGTTAAATATAATAAATATATATAATCATTTTCAATAATAAATGTTGGATGCCCTATAATAACTTCAATAATATCAATTATTTCTGATCCCAAATAACTACTACTAATAATAAATTTAAACAAATAATTGCTATTGAATGAAATATTATTATTGGTATATTCGATTATGTGACATATACTTTCATAATTCTCTGGAATATTTTTAGCTAATTCAGTAATATACATTATTAATTGAATATCAGATAATTTATCATTATCAATCAAAAATTTAATAATATTATCATTATTTTTTATTATATTACTGATTTCATTATTGGTAAATTCGATTAAATTATTTTGGGTTAATATTTTCATAAGATTATTAATACGTGTTTTATATTCAGGTAATTGACCATCAATATTATTAAAATAATTATGTTTTATATGAGATTGTATACGTTTGATATTTTCATCAATATCTATTACTATTTTATTTTTATTTGTACTATTTAAATATTCAATATTTTTACCAATACTATTACTTCTTGGTTTTTCTATGTCTAAATTATCAGATTCATTTTCGATCAATAATTCGTATATATTATTATCTAAATCTGAATTTTTTCGATTTGAGTTATTATTATTGAATAATTTTGAAAAGAAATTCATCATTATCTTTTTTTTATATTATTATCTTATTTTTATATTATTGTATATATCTTAATCTAATTTTATATTAAATTAAGGTTATTATATTATTCAAAAAAAAATCGTATATAAAGAAATTATTTGATAATTAAACATTTGCAGGAGCTGATTTCATTTCACGTGCTTTCTTTACAATAACACAGATTACGGCAATAACTATTGCAATAAATACAATAATAAGGAATAACCATACCATATTATCACAACTGCATGATGAAGAAGTAGATTTCATTCCAATTCTTGGAAGAACTGCTAACTTACATTCACCATTACGACATTTTGTCAATGGTGGACATTGAGAATTACTTGAACATGACTGACCCAATACACCAGTTGCTCTCAATACATTACCCGGTACATCTAATGATGCATTTATAGAGTGTTTTACCATATCCCCTAATTGATTCATTTTTATTTAAATTGATTTTAATAAATTTAAGATTATTAATAACTAATATTAAATCTAAATATTGTTTATATTTAATATGAAAAAAAAAATATTTATATTTATTAATTAATTTATCCAAAATTTATCTATATATTATTTTTTTAATCACTTTCATCCATTTGATTTTCTTCATTTTTTGGTAATTCAATTTTGCTTAATAATTCATTAAATTCATTTAATTCATATAAATTTGTTTTAAATAATTCTGGTTTATAAAAATCAAATTTAACATTACATTTTCCAGATTGATATAATATTTTTGCCATTTCAATAAATCCAGACTTTTGGCATTTACTTATTATACGTGCTATATCATCAGAAGAATTTACTTTAGGATGTTTAATTAACATTTGTACTACTTCAGTTTGGTTAAATGTAGCTACCATTTCTAATATTTCATTATTATTGATAGATGGATCTATTCTATCATCTTTAAGCAATATTTGTATAACTTTAATATTTTTATGATGACATGCTCTATTTAAAGCAAAATTATTATTTGCGGATGGATCAACTTCGGGATATTCTAGTAATAATTTAATAATATCATAATACTTATCACTTTCATCACTTAATCTTGGTAAATTAGCATTTTTTGATACGAGTAGAATTGCCTCATTATTATCAGCAGATGGATCAATTGTATAATTGTTTAATAGATATTTAGCAATTTTTATATTTCTACCATAACATGCTCTTTGAAAAGCTTTATTATAATTAACTGATATTTTAACTTTTTCTTGTTGCAATAGTAGTTTTACCATATCTAAACATCCGTATGTGCAAGTATAATATATCGGATCATTATTATTAACACTTGGATCAACATTACTATCCTGAAGTAATTGTTTAACTTGTTCAATATTATTTATTTTTACAAAATGTCTAATAGCATAATTATTAGACGACCCTAGATTATAATATTTAGATTCAATAAATTTACTAATTATAGATGATTTTCTATTAATACATCTAATAATATATGTTTCATTTGTTGTAATTATTTTATTATAATCATCATCTTGTAATAAATTTTCAATTGTCTCAATACGGAAATTTGCACAACCAAAATATTCTTTTATTAAAATTTTTTTCTTTTCATATAAATTTATTTTTTCATTTTCTTCTTTCTCTTTAATTTGCATATATTCATTTAATTGTTTAATTAGGTTATGAAGTTGTTCAGAAGTAAATTGGTTCAAATTTTCCATCTTAATGTTTGATATTTGATATTTGATATAAACTTCTTTAAAATTTTATGAAAAATAGTTACAGAAATTTTTTATATTTTTTTTTAGACTCGAAAATAAAATTAAAAAAAAAAAATCAAATTTTTTATATCAATATTTATTATGATTATTCGCTAACTTAACTATTGTTCATTAAATTAATAAATTCTTCTAATGTATATTCTTTATTAATGAATTCATCTAATACAGGTTTTTCATCAATAGATTTATTCTTTAAAGATTCAAGTTGACATTTTTCACATTTTTCAAGTAATTTTACTACTTCTAAATGTCCATTTTTAGATGCCCATCTTATAGCAGAATTATCTTGTGCAGATGGATTTACTCTATTATCTAATAACAATAATTTTACTACTTCTAAATGTCCATTTTTAGATGCCCATATTACAGCAGAATTATCTTGTGCAGATTGATCTACTCTATTATCTGATAACAATAATTTTACTACTTCTAAATGTCCATTAGAAGATGTCCATATAATAGCAGAATTATTTTGTGCTGATGGATCTACTCTATTATCTAATAACAATAATTTTACTACTTCTAAATGTCCATTAGTAGATGCCCATCTTATAGCATAATTATATTGTGCTGATGGATCTACTCTATTATCTGATAACAATAATTTTACTACTTCTAAATGTCCATTTTCAGATGCCAATCTTATCGCAGAATTATCTTGTGCTGATGGATCTACTCTATTATCTAATAACAATAATTTTACTACTTCTAAATGTCCCTTAGAAGATGCCCATCTTATAGCAGAATTATCTTTTGCTGATGGATCAACTCTATTATCTAATAACAATAATTTTACTACTTCTAAATGTCCATTTTTAGATGCCCATCTTATAGCAGAATTATCTTGTGCAGATGGATCTACTCTATTATCTAATAATAATAATTTTACTACTTCTAAATGCCCATTTTCAGATGCCAATCTAATAGCATAATTATCTTGTGCTGATGGATCTACTCTATTATCTAATAATAATAATTTTACTACTTCTAAATGCCCATTTTCAGATGCCAATCTTATAGCATAATTATCTATTGCTGATGGATCAAAATACTGAGAGTTAACAAAATCTAAAACTATACGATTTTTAAAATCTACACATTTTTTTATATAACTATCATTAGTTACAATTATTTTATTAAAATCATCATCATTTAATAAATTTTTAATAGTATTACTATTAAAATTTTTATGATTAAAATATTTTTCTATTAAATTTTCTTTCTTTTTATATAAATTTATTTTTCCTGCATTAATTTCTTTAGTTTTATTCAATAAATTAATTATACAATCAATTTGTTCAGGTGTAAATTTAATTGAATTATCCATATTTAAATGAGTCTATGATTAATTAAAATATGTAATATTATTTTTTTTAATTATAATTTAAAAATTTATAAAAAAAATCAAATTTTTTTATATCAATATTTATCACCTAAAATTAATCTAAATAATTTTGGGTATAGGTTATGCCAAATATAAACTATGACTAACATGTTGTTGACAACCTGTATTATAATATGTTTGATTACAATTAAATATTACTTTCTTATATAAGTCGGTTAATTTACGACCATTTAAATTTATTCGGAAACTTGGTATTACACTTGAGTATACATATCCATTACCACATGTAGCATCATTTGGTACTTCTAAACATGTATTAATGATATAACTTGTATTATATACATTATTTAAGTAACTTTGTTGATTTATTCTCCATACTAATCCACTTTCGGATATAATAACAATTATTGAATTAGTTTCCCATGCATTATATACCATTGAACTATACTCTTGTGGTTGTAATATAAATCCAACCATCTCAGTTTGATAACGGAAGTATACAAAGATACTTTCCATTAAATTATTATGAATATCAAATTTAGTAGACATTTTTTAATACCTGAATTAAATACCTGAATTAAATACCTGAATTAAATACCTGAATTAAATTTTAGATTTATTTAAGGTAGATTTATTTAAGGTAGATTTATTTAAGGTAGATTTATTTAAAGTAAATTCAGAATAAAAAATATAATAATAATAATAAAATCTTTCAGAAATGTAATAATATCTATATTATCTAAAATATAATTATATAATATCTAAAAAAATAATATCACAAAATTTATATATAAATTATCATACTTTAATAGTAAACTTACGTACATCATTTTCATAGTATGTCACTATATTAAAATTTATATCTTCACTTGGTTTTATAGTTATAACTTGTTTTTTATTTTGTTCATTAATATAGCTTATTGTACGTATAGTTTTCAAATTTACTTTAAATTCTTCGGGTATTGATAAATTATATTGTCTTTTTTTTTGTTCTATAAATAGTAATAATTTCTGAAAATCATCTTTCGAAATAAATTCTGAATTTATCATCTTGTAAAATCAAAAAATTTTATTATACTCATTTATTTTAGAAAAAAACATTTTCAAAAAAATTATTAACTATTTGCATTTTTAATTGGTATAAATAAATCTAAATCTTTTCTAAATAAATTTTCATATTCAATATATTTTGCTTCACATTCATTTATATAGTTTTCTATTAATTCAAATGATATATAACAAGATTCGCAAATTATATAATCTATGATTATATCAATAGAAGATCTAAGTGTATATGATTGAGGAATATCTAAATAAATAATCGGTCGTTCTATGACTTTATAATTATAATGATCAGCGGATCCCATCAATGTAATTTCTGAAATAGCAAAAATTATTTCAGATGAATATTTATATCTGATATATGGAAAATTATCAGGATGAATTTCTTTCAGTTTAGGATATTGATCATATATTATTTTAGTTATATAATGATCTAAGGATATTAATGAAAGTATATTATTATTATGTGGATATCCACCAAATTCAGTAATAAATTTATAAGTTAGCATTGTTTTTTCACGTTGTTTTATATAATTTCTATATTCTTGTCTTTCATCTTCTGTCAATTGTATTGTAATATTCATTATTCATAAATATATATATATTATGATAGTTTAAATAGTAATGCTAAAAATCAAATTTTTTATACTTTTGGTACTTCAATTTCCATAATATCATAAATTTCAAACTGATTATATTTAATATATATATGACGTATTGTAAAATTTCTTTCCTCATATACTAATAAACGATCATCAAATTGACTTTTTAAACCTGTATTTTGATCAATAATATCAATAATATATCTACAAACGGTTATATCACCATCTCCACGCAAAATTCTACCAGTGATTTGTTTCATATTATTTCTTAATGGTGTTAAAAATATAATTGCTGTTTGTTTTGGTATATTACCACCATCAGCAAATATTTGATATGTAGCAAATATAATATTTGATGTTTGATATGCTTTTTCAATTTCTTCTTTATCAGCACCACCAATAAATAATGCTGGATCACGTAATATATCACAATATCGAAATTCAATCCAATTATCTTCATGTATAAATGTTTTATTTCCGGCTTGATCGATTTCACATTTTACAATTGGTATATTAATTCGATATCTTTTTTTACTTTTTCGTAATTCTAATATTTTATTATAAGTTTTTATTAATATTTCTCGACCACTTGCAAAACAAAATATATGTTGTTCTTTATTTAATAATAATTTAACTATTTGATATAATATTAGTTTATTACGATATTCATCATCAGCAAATTGATCCAACATTTGCCAAAAATTCATATCACCATTCTTATTCACTAAATGATAAGTACTTTCTTTTGCTCCCATATAATGAATTGCATCTACTTTACCAATAAACTCTTTCTTTTTATTATGGACATAATTAGGTATTTCATTTGGTGTTATTATCTGGCCGATAAAATATTTACCCCATTTACTTTTAGGTTTTAGTTCTGGTGTTGCACTTAATCCCAACATATATTTACATTGACAATATTTTAATACCTTTATACGTTCTTTTGCACAATATGAATGACATTCATCGAATATTGCAAATGAAAATTTATTGAAGAATTCAGGTTTTTGTAAATATCCAGAATTAATTATACATATTAATATATCATATTTATCACTTTGTAATTTCTCCATATTCTTCTTTTTTTTATATCCATCTCCACCTAATATTGCTATTGTTAAATTACTAATATCTATATTTTTTGCAAGATCATCTAACATTTGTTTCTGTAATGCTGTATTTTTTGTAAATATTATTGTTTTTACTTGTAATAATTTTACCATATATAACATTGTTATTGTTTTACCCTTACCGGTATCAATAGATAATATACAACCACGAAATAAATCATTTTTACTATTAATCAAAATATCAGATAATTTATCAATTATTGGAATTTTATCATCCCATAATGGTTGTAAAAATTTTATTTCATTTTCTATTTTTTCTGTTTTAAATTTTATTAAATTTTCTATTTTTATTTTATCAGTATTATTATTGTAATCAACTAATTCCAATATTTTACGTAATAAAAATCGAGGAAATATATATATTCTATCTTGATTAATAGTAATAAGAAGATAATTATTTATAATTTCTTCTGATTTTCTTTTATCTTCTGGTATTATTATTCGACATTCTTCTTCAATATATTTTATGAACTTGATGTAATCATCTGGTTTATTAATCAGTTTAAAATAATTTTGTAAAGCAGTAATAGATAATATGATTCCTATTTTACCAATATAATTATAACTATAAGATTTTTCATTTAATTCTGTTATTCTTATAATTAATTTTTTATTATTTCGATCAGGAGATGACATAATTTAGTTAATTATATTTAATTTAGGTTATATTTATTTGTTTTTCAAAATTTTAATATAAATTATGTTTTAATAGCAAAAAAAATATTGAATATACTCCTTAAATCTATTACCACATAAAGTGGGTATCCCCATTACCAAATTGTTCCGTTTGTGCCATTTGAGCATAATATTCATTGACTACTTCTCGACCTGAAAATTTTGTATGATTTTCATACATTTCTTTATCTAAATTCATACGATCTGCTTGTTTTTGTCTCTGTTGGGTTTTATATTCTAATTCTCTTAGTTTATATTCTTCCCAATAGTGCTTATTTCCATCTATTATAGAATTACGTATTTTAAGGCGCTCTTGCATTTTTTTATTAATATGATTTATGGCTTCCTTTTGTTTTGCACTAATTCTAGGATGAATTCTTACCGGTTTATATTCATATTCAGATGGTTTTAGTCCAGATAAAGAATTTTCATCATAAATATATAAAGGATTTTCATCATTAAATACAGAAGCTATTTCAAAAGAGTGCAAAGCAGTATTAAATACCGGAGCTCTTTCAGAAGAGTGCAAAGCAGTATTAAATACCGGAGCTCTTTCAGAAGAGTGCAAAGCAGTATTAAATGATTGATATTCTGTTTCAATATTTTTCATATAATCATTTAATTTTTTTTGTTTTTTATTTAATTTATTTAGTTTTTTAATTTGTTCTATTTTTGTTTTTTCATTTTTTTCTAAAATTTTATTAATATCTTTTTCAAATAATTTACTAAGATATTCATTATATTGCATATTATCACCCATTGATATTAATATTTCTGTATCTAATTGATCGGTATCTAATACTGTTTTGCAATCTGGAACATATTTTAAGGTATCCGAATCAAATTTAGTTTTATTTATATCATTAATATTTGATTTTATTAATTTTGATTTATCGAATGTTCGAATTTGATGTAGCATTTGTGCATATTTTCGTATCATATTAATATTATATTCTTCATGTTGATTAATTAATGGTAGATAAACAAAAGGTATAGCACTTTTACCAGATTTAAACCAAGTTTCAATAGGAATAGTTATATTATATTTTACTTTATTTAATTTTGTTCGATCAAATGTTTTTATTTCTGTTAATAAATTAATTGGTACATAATAATGACCTATACAATCTAAACCATAGCAATCACAATGAATTTCAATTCGAATATATTGTAAATAATTATTATTTCTATTTAGATATTGCCAATGTGGATATATTTCACAACATGCAATTTCCGAACTGAATATTGAGTTTTTATATTTTGCACTAGAATAAGTCTTATTTTTATTTTGTTTAATCTGCATTATTAATTTATTAATCAAAAATAAAATATAAGTCTTAATAATTATCAAGTAAAAAGTTGTATATAATTTTTATTTTTAATTTTATATATTAAAATAAAAATCAAAAAATTTGAATTGTTCGATTCAATTTATTAATTAACCGTTTTAGATAATAAATGGTTATATATTTTAAATTAATTTAAAAATGTCAAAATTATTTGATATTGTAGTTGCTATAGCAGGTAAAAGTAGAGGTATTGGTGTTAAAAATGGTTTACCATGGAGTACAATTAAATGTGATATGAATAGATTTGCTGCATTAACTAATGGTAGATCAATTAATATGCAAAATGCGATAATAATGGGTAGAAAAACATTAGAATCAATGAATAATAAACCATTATTAAATCGTTATAATGTAGTATTATCATCGCAGTGGGAATATTATAATAAACAAAATACTATAACAAATTTGCAATATACAAGTTCATTAAATGATGCATTGAAATTATGTGAAAATAATCCAAAAATAGACAATGTATATGTAATTGGAGGTAGTCAGATATATAATGAGGCAATCCAACATCCTAGATGTTATCGAATTTATCAAACTATAATACCCGATGAATTATGTTTAGATAAATGTGATGTATTTTTCCCAAATATACCTAATAAATTTAATTTAGTTGAAACTGAATATGATAATCATACTGAAATTGATTATGATTCATATAGTGATTACACAAATAAACAAAATTATAAAATAATATTTGAAACATATAAAAATGATTTATATAAAAGTTTATATATCCATAATTCTGGAGAATTTAGTTATATTAATTGTTTAAATCGTGTATTAAATAATGGAGAAGAGATTAATGATAGAACAGGTGTTGGAACAATTTCAATATTTGATGAAAATATGCAATTTACAATAGAAACAGTAATAAATGATGGTAAAACTAATTATCGGGTACCAATGTTGACAACGAAACGATTATTTGCGAAGGGTGTTATATTAGAATTATTATGGTTTTTATCTGGTAATACTGATAGTAACTGGTTATCAGATAGAGGTGTAAATATATGGAAAGGAAATACATCTAAAGATTTTCTTAAACTATCAAAATTAGACTATAATCCGGGAGAAATTGGTGCCGGATATGGATTTCAATGGATACATTGGGGAGCAAAATGGAAAAGTGGATTGAATTATACAGAATATAATAATAAAGGTATTAATCAGATAGAAAATATAATAAATACACTCAAAACTAATCCTACATCACGTAGAATGATATTATCTGCATGGAATGTAAGTGATTTAGATAAAATGGTATTACCACCATGTCATTTAATGTATATGTTTAAAGTGGAACGTGGTAAATTATGTTGTAAAGTAATATTGCGATCAAATGATTTATTTCTGGGTGCACCATTTAATATACTTAGTGCATCTATATTAACAATATTAATTGCAAAAGCCGCTAATATGCAACCTGGAAAAGTAGCATTTAGCATTAATGATGCACATATTTATAAAAATCATATAGAACAAGTTAAATTACAAATTAAAAGAGCACCATTTCAATTTCCATTAATGACAATAAATAAAGATATTAATTCATATGAAGATATGTTAGATTTGAAATTGACTGATTTTAATATTCTAGATTATAAATGTTGGCCAAAAATAACGGGAGATATGGCTGTATAATATATGCGGAACTATTTTCTAAATAAAAAAAATACTATACTATATAAATAAATTTATTTTTTTCTAGAAAAATAATTATTTCGGATAATAAGATAAAATCATTTTTAGAAAATTAGAAAAAAAAATAGGATAAATTATTTTTTTACAAATTATTTTAATAATTCAAAAAACATATCTATCAATTTTTCTTGTTGCTTAATATGTCTCTCTTGTAATTCAATTGTTTTATTCAAATATTCAATTTTCTTTGAATTTTTATAACATAATTTTAATGCTTTTTCTAATATTTCAGATTCATAATCTAGACTTAATTCATCATCTTCACTGTCATATTCACTATTACTATGTATACTTATTTCGTCATCTTCACTATTACTATGTATATTTATTTCGTCATCTTCACTTAGATCATCACCAGAACATGATGTATATGATGAGTATGATTCCGAATCAGAATCAGAACTATCATAATAATAATATAAGTTTGTAATTTTTGGTTCTCTTAAAAATGGTTTGTTTTCAAATAATATTACTTTGTTTAAATGCGATTTATCAAAATGGATTAATTCATTAAATAATGAATTATATGTATTAGTTTTGAACTGTTCTGGTAAAAACTCAAGTATAGAATCTTGATATCTATTATATTTATGTTTTAATTCAGAAACATCATATAGGAAAATATCTGATAAATAATTACTTTTATTTCGAATTATATCAGAATTAATATTGTATAAATCCAATCTATTTAAGGATATTATATATCTATCACAATCAGTATGAATTTGTGATATTTCATTTATTATAATATCTGAAAGTTCTTGTTTTGAAAATAATACTAATTTTGACAATCTTAAACCAAATTTATTAAGTGAATTTAATTCTTCTATCAATTTTTGTTTATAATAATGAGTACTATAATTATTAATTTTATTTAATTGTTTTCTATCATAATTTTGTATACTCTTCAATAAATTATATGGTAGTATACGAATTCCATATTCAGGATCAATATAAATATAACGTTGAGTTATATTACAAAATAACTTAGGTTGATATTCAATTCGCATTTCTAAACACAACGAACAATTAAAAATTTTATCAAGATAAATTTATTAATATATTTAGAAAACTATATAATATTTTTATAATTATTTTTAATAAAAATATATTCGATTTATTTTTTTTGCATTTAGAAAAAAGTTATCAAAAAAAAAAATTATGTAAAAATAATTAATTAATTATTTATTAAAAAAATAAAATGTCCATTCTAATATATATATAACAAATTTATTAATTAATTTTTATTAATTTATTTTGGTTTAAGTTGTATTAAATTTATTTTATAATTTAAAATGAGTGGAACAGCAGCTAATATTCAGATTAATACCAGTACTGGTCAAGGAAAGTTAGATCAGTTTTTATATCAACCATTAGCACTAAAAAATCGTATCCAAAAACTATGTATGGAACATGGTTGTTCATTTCAGAATAATGAGTTGCAAGGAGACAAAGCTAAGGTAACTAGTATTAGAAATTATATCTTGAATTCTGTAAAGGATAAGTTTAGTTATGCATTTCTTGATAAGTTCAAACCATGTATTCCTTGTGCCAATGCATATATTCAGAATTTGCATAATATTAGAACATTACATCCCACTCAACCTAGCACTGTTGATATAACAGTAAATGTTGATTCATCTGCAGTTTATATTAATGATCAATTTCTTGTTATTGAAACTGAAGCACCAACAAGTACTGGTAATCCAACAGCACGATTTAGATATTGTGAAAAACCTGGTATTAGAATTATTCGATCCGTTGAATTGTTTATGAATAATCAGCTTGTTACTAGTTATAAGCGACCTGATGTTGTTGCATATGATAAAATTAATGTTTATGAGAATGCTAGACATAAGTGGAATAGTTGTATTGGACAAGATAATGGATTGCACGCAAATATTTATAATGAAGATTTCCAATTTATTATTACTAAAAATGTTAAAATTGGTTATCAAACTTATAGAAGCGATCAACAAGGACTTGTTTTGCATATTCCATTGCTTTTCTGGTATAATACATGTGTTGGTAGTTCATTGCAGGTATCTAACTTGGATAGACAAGCTATTAGACTTAGATTTACTTTGGCACCACAGAGTGAAATTGTTGAGGGTATGGTTTTCAGTGATGATGGTGATTTTACTGTTCCAGTTGATCCTTTGAGAATTAAGAAGTTCTCTCTCTATACCAATAATATTTATGTTACTGATGATACCCATCAATTGCTTGTTGAACGTGATTTCGCGACATTGATGAGAATTAGACAATCAGAACATGTTATTCTCACTGAAAGACTCTTTGATGAGCATATTAAGTTTGCTAGATGGGCTCTTGAATATTTGCTTGTTATGGCACAACCAAGAACTAATGCTGAAATCTCCAATGCTAATAACTTTGATATTTGGGATGATTTCGGTAGAACTGATCAAATTTGTTTGCCAGATGTTGTTGTACATAATGATCCGAATGGAGTTGCTGACCAAGTTGTTATTAGAACACTTACTGCTTATACTCACGATAAACTATTCCAAAACTTCTATCTTAAATCACAAGAAGAGAAAATTACTCCAGAAGAATGGTTGCCTGAAGCTATGGGTGATTACATGCCATATAAATATTCACAAAATGTACAGGGAGGATTGGCAACTGGAAAAGATACTGATGGTATTTGTCTTTATTCTTGGTCTCATAAACCTGGTAATCTATCACTTAATAGTACATTGAATTTCAGTAAGAATAGAGAAGTTAGAATGCAAGGTTCCATTGTTTCTGATGTCGATCCAGATACCCATCCAGTTCTTGTTTATATTTGCTCATATGCAGTTAATATTTTCCTTAATGAAGCAGGAAGAGGTGTCAGATTCATTGCATCTTAAATTTATATTTCGAAATTATATAAAAATTTGATTTTTTTTCAATTTATTTTATTCGAATCATTATGGAAACTGAAATTAATTTAAACCTAAATCAGAATGATTCTAATTTAGATAATAATTATGACAGATGTATTAAAATTAGTAATAATTTATATTATTTTACTGATAAATATATGAATATCTTATTGCCATATTTTGTTATTATATTTATTATATTCAGTATTATATTCATAGTAATATCTATTATTGGAATGATTATATTATTTACATGGATGATTTATATATTAATTAACAATTAAAATAATATAAAAAAATTTGATTTTTTTATACCTAAAATTTATACCTAATATTGATCTTAATAATTTTTAGGTGATCAATAACTAGAACAATTAAAAATTGTTCGTTGTGTTTAGGTTAATATTAAAGTTATTTAAATTTGTAATAAATTAAAATGAGTACAGATTGTAGTCAAATCGTTATAAATTTAAGAGATTTTATTAAAATTACACCTAAATTATTAGATGTTGGTATGATAGATATTATATTCAATGGTAATAAACAAATTTTAAATGTATATAAATGTTTGCCATTAGCTGATTATAATAGTAATCTTTTAATTCAATTTTTCAAATATGCAACATTGAAAATTGATTATGATGCATTTAATTATGTTCTTAGTTTGAATAAATTAACCATTAAAGATACATCATATTTAATAAATAGTTTAATAACATGTAAAACTGATGAAAAACTTGCACAAAAAGATTATATTGAATCTTTAATAAGTTATAATCATCGGAATAAATTTGGTCATACTTATGAAATAAGTATAGATATATGCAAAAATATTATACATTATCTTAATATGTTGATGAATACTACTCCAGAATTATTAAATATACAACTTTTAAAAATACTATTTGATGGTTATTCAGATATATGTAAGGTATATATGAACATATATACACAGAATAATAATTGTAATATTGAATTCTTGAAATTTGCAATATTAAAAAGGAATCTTCCGGCATTTAAGAATAAATTAATTTGTAAAAATTTAACAGCTAATAATATTTGTGATATAATAAAATATGTTCGAAATTTAGATATAGATATAAGTGTCAAACAAGAATATATTAGCTGTCTTATTAAGATAAATTGTGAAAAAAAATATAATAATGATAAACATTTTAATAATAATATGAATATTATTATCTTATTGTTACTTTTTATGATATCAGGATTAGTTATGCTTGTATCGATAGTATATGAAAATAATATATTAACATTTCTAAATGCAATAGTTTGCATATGTTTTATGATGACTTTGATTTATCGATATGGATAAATAATTCGATCACTATTAATTTTATTTTTTTTTTGAATTTTATTTTAATATATTTATTTATTAACAATGTCAGAATTATTGGATATCTTAATGTTTTGTATTGGTGCTGTTATTTTAATAGCTTATTCAATACTCTTTGTATATATGATGAATTATGAATATGAAAGAATTCAAAGAATAACTAAAAATGAAATTTAAATCTGAATTTAAAATGGGTAATAATTTTTTTGAAAAAAAAAATCTAAAATTAAAATAAAATAATTTTAGATAAATAAAAATATGACTCGACAAATTAATAATCCAGAAAAATTAATAGAACTATATGAAACATTAAAATTATTAGATAGTTTAAAAATTGATATATCGCATTTCATTACTTTATGTGGTATAGAAGATATTATAAATGTTATTCATTTATATGATATATCAAAATTTAGAAATGAAACATATATAAAATTGTTCAATTTTATTATTAATTCAAATGATGAATATTTAATACCCTTTTTGCATAAAATAAATTATCATCGTTTAACAGGTGAAATGCATGTTCAAATATTGCGTGCGATCTTAAATAGACGTTATATAAATAATTCAAATATTGATACTTCAGATAAAAAATATAAATATTTTAAATGTTTTATTGAAAGTTCATTCAAATGTATTTCTGATACATACATAAAAAATAAAATTCCGGATAGAATAAGAACTAAAATTGATGAATGTCTTCCATTATATTTTGTAGAATTAAATAATTATAATAAATTAGAATATTATACATTTATCACCGAAATATATAATAATATAAAATCCAAATAATTGATACTTGATAAATAAAAATATTTTGATTTTATATAAATTAAATTTGAAAATATAATGATCTAAAATTAATCCCTAAACACAACGAACAATTTTTAGGAATTCTAGTAATTTAAGTATATAATTTAGATATTTTAAAATGGGACAAGAAATTAATGAAGTAGAAGTATCTGATTATAAGAATCCTAATGATAGTTTATCTAAACCATTTACAACTATTGGTTTAATACAACCAAATAATTATTATGAACCAATGATCATATTAGGAGAATCTTTTCAAGATGATCTAAATCAAACTAATATAAAAAATAATAATAATAATGAATATGTAACTTCATGTTTAGTATTCTCTTTGTTTATATTAGCTATTATTGTCCTACTAATTATTATAATTATATACAATTAACAATTATTGACTTTATCTAAATTTAATTCTGGTTAATTACTAGAATTCCTAAAAATAATTTTAAGGTTTATTTAACTAGAACAATTAAAAATTGTTCATCGTGTTTAGGTTACGATTGGTTAAATAGATATTAAAATTACATTATTTTTTTTTTACAAAATTATTAATATTATTTACAATCAAATTTTAGTTATAATGAATCAATTTATAAATTTAAATGGTAATATATATTCAATTGAAATGATGATCGCTTATGTTAACACATATAAACCTAAAAGTATATTATTAAATACAGAAACATTATTTCCATTATTACATTTGAAAGTCTGGGGTTATAAAAAATATTATTCTCCATTTGATGTATTAAAAAATCCGAAAAAAAAACTATATCAATATGATATGCAAAAAATTAATGAATCCGATTTAAAATATCCAGTTATGGTTGATAAAACTAATTTTGTTGATGGTTGGCATAGATTAGCTAAAGCATATCTTATGAATAAACAAACAATACGTGCATATGAATTTGATAGTAAGCTTATGAAAAAATTTTTTATAGGTAAAAGAGATAAAATAAAAGATGCAGATCTTAGATGTTATAATGTAATTTTATTATTTAATAGTCGATTCGATAAAAAATAAATTATTACAATTATAATATGGCTAATTCCATCAATGTTTCTAGACCGATTTATATATCAATATTATATAATTTCATCTAATATATCTTCTTTAGATACATAATTATTTTTTACAAATTCTTCATTAATCAATAATTGTGAATATGTTGTACCGGTCTTTGGTAATTGTCCTAACATGATTGGTGCTGTGATACCATTTATATTATTTTTTACATGTCTTGTTATACCATCAACAAGTGCCTTAGTTGGATTCTTAGCATACATTCGTAATAATATATTATTTGTTTCTCTTATTTTTTGTCCTTTCTCGGATATACCAGATGGTATACCAGTAAATGTCATATAATCACCATAAATAACATAATTACAATTTACAATATTTAATTCCTGTAAAATTGTTCGCATTTCTACTATAATACGTTCTCTAGCTGCTTCAATACCAAATAGTTCATACATTTCAATAATATTATTGCAGAATACTTTATTTAGATCTATTTCAGGTATTCTAATAATATCTCGCATATTAATACCTTTAGTTGTAATAAAATATTTACCTTCAGTGGTTTTAATTGAACCATCTGGTTGAATTTCTGATTTCTTCAATTCTTCAACTTTAGTTCCTGTTATACCTTTAATTCCACTGATTAGAATATTTTCAACATCAGTAAAAGTATCTTTTAAGATTTTTTCGGATAATATTTTTTCTTTGAAATATCGAGTAGTAAAATAAACATGAATAATTAATTCTTTATCATTATCAGATGAATACATAATATATACATTTTCTAGATAATTTTCAAGTTTTAATACTATATCTTCAATACTGATTGATTTATATATTAATACTTCCTTATTTAGAATAAAACGGAAATAACCTTTAATAAGATTAGTTTTCGGTTTATTAATTGGATTATATTTAATAAAATTTTGATAAAATGTTTTATCTGATGGAAATGCTATAAATTGTCCAATAGTTTCATATAATATTTGAGCATTTAATATAAAATTTTTAAATTTCAACATTTCTAATTTATTTGCTATTTTTTTTACGGTTGCTTGATCATTTTCAAATTCAGGTAATAATCGAATAAACATTGTTGGTGATGATGCTTTATTTATTAGTTTAATTTTTGTAATTGATTCATAATCACGAACTCCATCACGTTTTGTACCACCACCTGCTGATGCATGATGTGCATCAATTAAATATTGTGTAAGTGGCGCAGTCAATGATTGTGCTGATAATGTACCAACATTTGTACCAGCATCAATATATGATTTTAATAATGTTATTTTAGTAATATGAAATATTACTTCTAATAATTCTTTAGATAATTGTGCTAATTGTTCTGGATTTAAATATGCACGAATAGTCATTTGACATATAAAACATGATTTAGTTATAAAATATGGAATTTTTTTATTATTTTTAATATAATTTTCATTAAATCTTAATTTTGGTAATAATTCGCAAAAATCATTCACTATATGAATCATCTTCTCTAATTCTAATGTTGATGGTTGTTTATTACGACCTACCGAGGTCGACGCGGGAGAAATATTATTACGACCTACCACGCCAAACGAACTTGATTCGTTTAAGGTCTTTGTTGATGTAGAAGATACATCATTAAATTTATTAATACTACTATCAATAATTCGTTTAATATTGAATGGTAATAGTTTATAATCATCTAACAAGAAATATGTATAACTATATCCTTCTCTTGCCATAAATATTTCTCTGTATAAATCTCTATCATCTTTTATTTTTTTAAATTGTTCGTCAAATAATTTTTGTATTTTATTATATTCTGGTTTATAAAATTTAGATTCTTTTGTAAAATGAAATTTCTTTTCTAATTCTTCATTTGATATTTTTGCAGTAATTATTTTTGTTTTCTCAGCGAATCTTGGATCAATACCATCATCACCGAATAATAATTGTACTATACTAGTACCATTATTTTTTGATACAAAATCTCTATTATCAACTATTAATGATTCTAAATTATTTCTTGAATCTCTTCCTTTTTGTCCGGCTTCTGCTGTAACTAAACCTTTAGTTAATATATCATATCGAGACTTATATGCTAATGAATATGCTTCTAATATATCTATACCAGATATTAAACTATTAGATACGAATCCACGACTTTTTGGATCATCTGAACAACGATTTGTCCAAATAGTTGATCTTTTATATGATAAATTTTCTGGTAATCGTTTTTGATCAGTATTTGCTTGACCAATAGCCATGACCATATTATAGAAATCAGCCCATTTACCTTTTGATCCATGTAATAATAATCTTAATAGGTTATTTTCTTGTGGATCATTACTTTCTAAAACAGGGCCTAAAAGTTTATCACCATATTCTAATCTACCTTTTTGTTCTTCTTCAACATATTGTGATAAAGTTTGACCAACAGGTGGAATTAATGAATTATTATTTAATCTATTTATAATTTCTGCAGAATTTAACATTAATTGATCTTCTATAAGATGTTTCTTCTGTTTAGTATTTTCACCAATATAAAAATCTCGAATATTAATAGTAAATCCTTCAGTCTTGAGATACATTGCAACAATTCGTTGCAAATTATATATACATTCAACTGCTTTAATATTACCATATTCTTTCGCAATTACATGGAAAATAGAACCCATTGAATCTTTAATTGCTCCGCCATCTAATATACCAGATAAATATTTACCATTTTTGATAACTATCTTTAAATCTGATTCATCATATACTGAATATCGATCTAATAGATCTTTTGGAAATACATTTCGTAACATTCCAAATGCAGAATCCTTTTCATATGTAATTGGTGGAATTACCATTTCAACAATTTCTCTACCTGTATATATATTTTTTGTCAAATTTGGTATAATTGTGGTTTCACTAAATAATTTCATTGCATTATAACGACTAATTCGAGTTGAATGACGTGTAAATAATGCACATCCAATAACTGAATCTTGTGCAAGACCAACATATGGTGATGATCGTTCAAACCAGATAAAATTATTTGGTACTGATGCAATTTGTAATAATTCATTAATTGATAATGGATCCACTACAAAATAACCATTCATTTGATCTCCATCGAAATCTGCATTAAAAAATGTACATGAAATTACATTTACACCGATTCCTTTCTTATCAATTTTTGCTTTATTTACTATCATTTTCATACCCATAATTGATGTAATATATAAACTGGGTTGTCGGCAGAATTGAATAACATCGCCATCCAATATATGACGATATACTATATCATCAATTTCTAATGAATAAGTACCATCATTTTCATATTTAGCTCCTAAATTATGTTTCTCAATCATTGGACAACCAGGATATTTTTTCTGATTAACGAATAATTTTTGTAACTTTTCAATATTATATGGTGTACATTTCTCACGAAATAGTAATTTCTTTGCAAATTTACGAGGTATCTCAATTTCATCTAATTTCAATTTACTATTACATACAATAACACCACGAAATATCATAGATACAATTTTACCACATAATTTTCCTCGGATAATACCTTTTTTGGTTTTTAATCCACCAATAAGAGATGTTATATTACCAGTTTGTGCTTCATTTTCTAATGTAGGTTTTTCAATATATTCTTGGTATAATAAATTTAAATTTTTAATATTAGTTAATTGCATTGGATCTTCTAAATTAAATTGTTTCGGTATTTTTATATTTGTTTTTATAATTGTATCAATTGATGATGTTATATAATTTGCAGCTTGTTTACCATCTGGTAATATTGTCTTTGGTCTTATCATTGGTGGTGGTATCACAATATCGGTTAATATATAATTCTTTGGATGTAACATTAAATCAATATCAAGTGCATGTAAATATTCATTTGGTAATCTTGAAAATATTTCTAGAAAATTATGCGGATATAATAAATATTCATTTACTAATTTTGTTTCTTTATCTCGTTTTATTCCGGTTCCTGCAGCAATATATAATTTCGCTGTATATATAAATTTATGTTCCTTTTTCTCTATCTTTTTACTTGCATATACTTGAGGTTGATATGAACCACATACATCACATTTTATTTCTGCTGTATTTTTAGATATCTTAAGTTTAATTAATTCGGTTAATTTATTATTTTTTGGTAATGTCTTCAAATATGGTTTCTTATTAATATTTTCTAATGATAATATCAGATTACCACATGTATGACATACTATTTTTAACCATTTTCTTATATCACTAACAAATAATACATTTATTACTGGATAATTTAATTTTAAATTTCCATTATGACCAGGACATGCTTCCTTATTATGTTTACATGTTTCACAATTATAATTTCGGTATATGGGTCCCATATTTGCATCATACAAACCACCTGCTATAGGTAAATCATTTTCATATTGTTTATGTGTATAAATTTCGACATATGATTTATCTTTATTTTGTTCACTATTTGCTAATGCAAATTCAATACTATTAATTGATGTATTATATGATACATCCTTATGACTTTGCATTTTATTTTATTTAGTTTAAAATATAATTACAATAATTATATTATATACCTTAATTTAAATTTTATACTTTAATTAAAATTTATATTTAATTAAGGTTATTTTTTTTTTCAAAAAAAAATATGTATCATTTATACTTAAACTTAAATATAAAATATAATTTATGTTTGATTACAGGCTTTTATACCAGAATATTGTATTTCACACAATGTATTATTAATATCTTCAGATAATCTTTCTTTTAAATTAAATAATTGATTTATTATTTTAATTTTATCATCTCTTTGACATATTAAATTTAAACTGCAATCAATTATTTCTGGATAGTTATTAAAATATTTAAATATTCGTGTAATATCGGTTATAAAATTTTTATTATCTTTACCATATAACTCTAATAAAAGTATTACATAATTTTTTATTGTATTTTTTATATCCGATTTAGTGATTGATTCATTATATTTTGTATCATTCGAATATAAATCAAAAAATACATTAATATCTATTATAAAATTATAATTGTCAATATTATTGAGATTATATAATTTATATTTTATTATATAACTACGTATCAACGATAATTTTTGACGCGATAAATAATCATTTTTATATAATAATTTATCAATAATATTATATTTTTTAGCATTTTCAATTATACAAGTATTTATATCACATCTACCTGAATTATGGACATAATTCTTTATTATTCTAATATTATTCACTTTGTTTGAATCCAAATTAGTTTGATTACTAGAACAATTTTTAATTGTTCGTCGTGTTAGGTTATAATAATCATATTTATCAAATAATATATCTATCTTATCTTTTAAATTACATGACAATGTTAAAAATAATAAATTATTACCATATTTATCTAATGTGGCACAATCAATTTCTTGTAATTTATTATAATCAATTGGTTCTAAATACATTTCTATATCTGGATCAATTTCTCCGCAACATCCCCAATAAGCGTTATATTCGGTCTGATTTATATAATTAAAATCAATTATTGATTTATTTTTATTCATTTCTATTTCAGTTTCCATAATGATTATTTTTATAGTACAAATAATATAATAAAATATAATTTCAAAAAAAAAATTATAATATTTGTGTTTTAGTACTATTTATTATTCATTTGCAGATTTGACATTATAATTTGTAATTTTAATATCATTTTTTATATTATTTAATTGTTCAATTATTTCTTCTGATAATCTTGGTCGTATATAATATTTATTATACTCTAATAATTTATCTATTATTTCATGTTTAAATTTACTTTTAAATAATATATCTAATATTATAGTTTTTATTTCAGGATCTTCCGTTAAATTATAGAAATTACTTTCAATGCCAAATAAATCAGGATATATACCGATTATATCATATAAATAATCGATATTATTTTCACAATGTGTTGCATAATAATTTAATATAAGTTTTAATTTATTTTTCGATCTAATACTAGAACTTAATACAGAACTACTTTTATATACATTTTTATTCCGTTTAGGATCTGTTTCAAATATATTACCGAATAATAATACCTTATCTAGTATATTATTTTTTTCGGAAATATCTAATATAAATTGAAGTATATTTTCATTTACATATCCATCTATAATATCTATTAATATTTTTAAATTTTTTTCATTATCTAATAGATTATATTCTTCATATTTTAAGATTAATTTTTTTACATTTTCATCATTTAAATAATGATAATATTCTAATAGATTAGTATCATAAAATTTATTTTTATAATGACTCTGTCTATGTTTTATAATTTTTGTTAAATCTGGTTCTGTTAGAGTTTCAAAAGATATACTATTGAAAAATTCTTCTGCTAATTTATTATATTCGTAATTAAAATATGTTGGATCACTTCCTTCCCATTGTTCTAATTTAGTAAAATCAATAGTAACCATTTTCTTAAAATATGAATTAAGTTAATTAGAAATTAAATTAAAAAAATCAAAAAAAAATACCTAAACACAACTAACAATTAACTTTAAAATAAACCTTAAAATAATCTACCTAAAAATAATTAAGATTTATTTAACTAGAACAATTTTTAATTGTTCGTCATGTTTAGGTTAATAATTTTGTGGTATAGCGGTTTGTTTCTTATTATATTTTGCATATCCAATACCTCCAATAATTACTGATGCTATTACAAGAATAACAAGTAAAAATAGTACTATAACAATTATCCACATATATGAAGAAGATGAGCTGGAACTTTGTAATGTACATACTGTATTACCATCTGCATCATATGAAGTAGTATAATATGGTGATGGGCAGCCAACACCTCTATTATTCACGATAGATTTTGGAATAGTAAATTGGTCTGGTTTAGTTGGTGGTTTTGAGAAGTCATATGATTGTAATGGACATGGATTCAAAGTAGTACCATCCATTAGTATTGCACCATTACAAAATGATGGTGAAATAGTACTAACAGCATAATTTGGATCAGTTAGAGTTTCCATACTGCTGAAATCTACATCTGATGATAAAACATATATTAAACCTAATTGATTACCTGGCAATAGACCTTGTGAAACCGGATATACTACAAAATTCCAATTATATACTCCATCCGTAAGTCTAATAATACCTCGAAATTGACTTGATGATAAATTTACTAAATTTAATAAATTAAGGGCATAATATCCGAATTCAGTTGAATATGATACTAATAAATCAACAGATGCCATTTGTTGTGCAACTGGATCATAATATGCTGCTGTACCTGATAATGGAGTTCCATTTCCATTATCATTAACATATAGATTATTTATTAAAATATTATAACTCATTTTCTATAATTTATTTTCAAACTAAATATAATAAATTATTTTTTGATTATTTCAATTTGTTATATTATATTTATTTTAATTTATTTTTTTTTTTGAATAATAAATATGATAGTAATTATAACATGATAAAAAATTATGGAATTATCGGAAGAAATTAAAAATAAATTACAAAAATGTCATGATGAAAACTTATCATATATATTGGGTAAATTAGATGGTTATGAATTAATTGATGGTAGTTTTAGTTTAATTTATTATGATGCTGTAATTCACAAACCGATTAGATGTAAAATATTAGAACATAATTCTATATTGGGAGATTTTGGTAGCATAATTAATGTTAGTAGTTATACACATAATATCGGTTTGATTATAAAATTTATTAAATTTATAAATAATTTCGATAAAAATTCTATTATACAAACAATAATGATTTATATTAATTGCGATAAATCAAGTAATAAATATTATTCTTGTGAAATTATTATCTAAATTATATAATAAATTTGAATTTTTTTTTTGTTAATTTTAATTCTGATTAGTCAACATGGCAAATTATGATACTCATGGATATTATAAATGTTTAGGTTTAAATATTAAACATGCAAATAAATATACAATCACTGATATAAAGAATGCTTTTAAGAAAAGTCTTCAAAATCATCCAGATAAATCGGATAGTAATGATAATTTATTTGATGGTGATATTTTAAAAAAAGCAAGAGATTGTTTATGTGATTCTAATATTAAATCAATTTATGATATTGGAGAATATGAAAATTATGAAAAGTTTCTTGAATTAATAAAAAATCCAAAATTATATGAAATTATTAATATGATAAACTCAAACATGATTAGTAATGTTTATACTAAATATCAATTATTAGACCATTTGGAAACTAAAAATTATACAGAAATGTATAACAAATTAAGTCAAGCTTTAAAACAAAAAGATGAAACGTTTTTGGAAAATGTATGTATTGTTCTATTGAAAATACCTGAAACACGATATGTAATATTACCATATATTTTAGCTACAATAATTAAAATTGTGTTGCAAAAAATCAAAAAAATAGGTTATATTAGTATTTGTGTTTATGGAATTTACAAAATATTATTTTAATTTATTTATAATAAATCTTTTCATTTTTGGATCTTTAATATATTCGGTAAATGCGGGTTTTTTATAACATCCGGAAAAACATACACGAGCAGTTTGTCTTTTTATCGACATCCATAATAATGAAGCTGGATTACTAATTGCTGCCATTTCATCTAAATATTCATCTAATTCATCATCATTCATATAGAATATAATTATACCATTTCTTCTTATTGCATCTTCTTTAAATTTCTTTTTTTGTTCATTATTGAAGAATTGCCAAACCAGTGCATTTATAGCAATACCATATTCACATATCGCATCACATTGATTTTCTTTAGGAATTGCACCAAATGATATATAATTCTGTCGAATTGCTATTCTGTACATTTCAATATTATGATATTCAATAGGTATATTATATAACTCTAACCCATTTTCTTGCAATTGTGCATAATATTTAATATATATTTCACGAGTAGTTTCATAAATATCAGTATTATTTATATTATTCTTATTCTTCTTTTTATTGCGTTTTTTGGGTTTATCATCATTTTTTTTTACTTTATCATTATTAATAGTATTTAATATAGCTCCATATGTTTCATTAATATATTGTTCAACATTTTGAAATTGTTCAGACATATTTTTGATATTTTATTTTGATATTTTATTTTGATAAAAAAATTTTCAAAATAATTTTTTATTTAATTTCTAAAATATCCTAATTGTGAATTATTAATACTATAATATATATTTTGTATTTTTAGTTGTTTTTTTATATTTTTAATACAATTATCACATGGAAATGAATGACCAAATGATCCATCTTTATATAGTTTAAATACATATAATGATAAAGCACCTCTAATATCTTGCTTATTAATAATTTTTTTGTTTAATTTTTGTTTTATATTATTTATTGCGGTATATTCTGCATGTATTGATGATGTTGATAAGTATGGTGAATAATGATTCATACCAAATCCAATTATAGTATTTTGTTTATTAATAATTATACATATATGAAAATAACGTTCATAAGGGTCATTTAAGACGCCATTTAAAACTCAAACCAGAAGTAGTGAAAGATGATAGTAAACTATCCATTTCTTCATGAATAGTTACTATTTCAGTATTATCGCGATACTTATAGGTACTCATTTTGTTTTATGAAAAATTTTAGATAATATTTATATTTGATTTTGAAAATTAAATTTGTATAAAAAATATTCAATTTTTTTTTTGATTTTTTTTTATCTAATTTTAGTGATTATAATTTTAATCAAAATGTTGTTAGATGATTTTTTAGAGGAATTGAATACTGATATTGGATATATAAAGAATCCAGGAAAATATTGTACAAATACTGAACAGACTGATTCTGATGCTGATTCTGATGAAGATTGTTATATTAGTACAATAAACCTATTTTAAAACTGATTTTAAAATAGGTAATAATGAAATAGCAATGGAAATACAATTATCTATTAAATTAGATTATGCAACTAATATAGAGTGGATTACAGTACATTATATATTAGATAATGATAATGTAGAAAAAAAACATATAGAAATTAAGGATCAAGAATTAGAACTATTAATATCTGATGTAATTGAAGAAATATTAGCTAAACCAGATACTCATATTACTAAATCGGCAATCTGAATATATTATTATTGCGGAACATTTACTGAATCAAAAAAAAATTATGTTATATTATATACAAAAAAATATTATTACAAAAATAAATAATTATTCCGGAGAACTACTTTTATATTTTTGTAATAATTTTTTTTTGGTTTTATTTAATTCAAAATTTTGAAAATTGACATTAACTAATTTAGACAATATTTATTTTTATTAAAGATGTTGTTTGATGATTTTCTGGATGAACTTAAAAAATATATAATTATCGGTGACTGTATTCCATATGGAAGTCCATATTCAAAATATTTAGTTCGAATTATTTATATAAATAAAATAGACAATAATTCATTAAATCTACCGTGTATTATTAAAATTTATCATCCATATCGGAACACTATAATTGATAAGGTTAAAATAAAAAAAAAATTTTATATAAATAAAGTTTCCATTAAATATAAAACATGTGCAATCTATGATGGATATGACAAAGATATTAATAATTATATATTATATAAGAGCAATGTTGAAGAATTCGTAAAAAAAATACTCCAAGTTATTCAAGATTTGAATCCTATGATAAAATCAGTTGAAATATAATTTGATTATTTTTTATAGTAAATTAAATTATCCGATTTAAAATGTTTAATCATGAGTTAATAAAGGTATTGAATAATTATGTCGGAACTAATGAGATATTACAAAATATTGACGGAATAAATTATTTAACTGTAACAATAGAGAATAGTAATTCAGATTTATTAAATACTGCAATAGTATGTATACAATCAATTTCATTATTTGAAGATAGTTTGGTTGATATTATTTATGTAATATCATCAGATAGCATATCAGATATGAATAAGATAATATTTAATCCAATTAATGTATTTAAATCTTTAGATAATTATTTAGTATATAAAACATATTTATTAAGTAATAATGAGAATAATAATATTTATTATCAAAATAATTCTCAAATCGCATATAATGATACTGTTGAAGAAATAGTAAAAAAAATAATTCAAGATATAGAAGATTTGAATCCTATGATAAAATCGGCTGAAATATAATTTTGAAATTTTTTTTATCTAATTTAATTTAATCAATGATACTATCTTTCATATAATTTTCAATAATGGATTCTGGAAAGATTTTATATTCCTTTCAAGAAGCTAGATTTCAAGTTAGTAATCGATATTATGATGATGGAAAGCTCGCGATTTATTTTGATAGGGTAATATATACATTATCGTACAATGGTATACAATTACCAATATCAATACTTTTGGAAGGCAAAATTGGTGCTAGTACTTTTACATCAATGCAAATATTTGAAACAGGTGAAGCTGATATAATTGAAGCGGATATAATATTTAGAAAACCTTTATCCGAAGCATTGGAAAAATATAGATTAGTTAAAGATATGGATCCTAAATTTATTATAGCAGTGATAAAACAATATGTAAAAAAATAATAAGATTGATTATATAATCTTTGTTTTTTTATATTAATTATAATTTAAAAATTCAAATCATAATCTCTAAATTCGATACCTTTTGCGCGTAATGGTATACAATCCTTAGAATAATCTTGAAATTCAACAGTATAATATAATCCCTTAATATTATTTTCAAAATATGTTTTACCATTTTTTTCAATTTCTTTAAATTGATTATACATTTTTTTTCTATCATCATTTGTTAATTTTGGTACTACACTAAATGTTGCGCTAGTATTGATTTTATCTATATTTACATTTGGTTTTAGTTTTTGACAAACTTCAATAGATTTTTTATCTAACTGACATACAAATTTGATCAATCCATGTTCTTTACCTTTACCTTGATCGAAATCAATACAAATAAATTCTTCTCGAATAAATGGTTTTAATTTAATCATGTGCTTAGAATGATAATTATTAGTACCAAATTCATAATATTCATGCCCAAGACGAATAATTAGACCTTCATATCCATCCTTTAATGCAGTTTTATACTTCTTTTCTATGTATTGTGCTGATTTGGCTAAGAATGTCGGTAAAAATTGTATATAACTAGGCTTTTCATCTAATTTTTCATTTGGATAATTGGCAATATCTATTTTAAGTTTTCCTAAAATTTCTTTCATTATATCTAGTCTTGTATCATAATCTATTTTTTTCTGTAATTGTTGTTGTTCTTCACAATCTATTATATCTGCATCTGTAATAAATAAATCAAATATATGATATTGTAATTTCTCTTTAATATTTTTTGTTTCAATTTTTGTACTTCTAGCAGATCCAGATATATTTTGTAATTCTTCACCCTTTAAATATATTTCACCATCAAGATGTAATAATGGATTTTTTATTTTAATTCCATATTTGTAACATATCATATCCATAAATGGTTTATCCAACTTTGAAAATATATATTGTAGATTTTTAGTAGTTTCTTCATTCAATTTTATCATTTTTAAATCTCGCGAATAACCAACTATTTCAGGTTGTTTATCACTTGTAGTATTATTATCACTTGTAGTATTATTATTACTTGTAGTATTTTTATCACTTGTAGTATTATTATCACTTGTAGTATTATTATTACTTGTAGTATTTTTATCACTTGTAGTATTATTATCACTTGTAGTATTATTTTTTAAACAGGGTTCCGTCTGACGGGTTAACTGTTCTTTAGCTGTTTGATTAAACGTGATACATCTAATACCATCTAATTTATATTGTACATATATATTGTAATCTGAATAATCCAAACCTGATAATAGTCCAATTTCTTCTGTATCTGATACTGCACTACCTGATGCAAGCATTGGTTTACAATATGTACTTCCACTTGGAATTCTTTTATTATAAAGTGTCAATGCTTTTCGTAGTGCATTAGTAAATACATTGGTTTGATTTGATTTACCAATATTAGTACCTTTGAGAATAAATGTTACCGCTTTAAAATTATGATCAGATCCTTGATAATGACTATCAACAACATAAAATCCAACCATATCATCAATTGGTTTATTATCAAAATATTCATCTTTAATTGGTTCAGTTAATGAATATAATTTTTTCATATCATTTTCTGTTTTAATATCTGAAAATAAATTTTTACTATTTTTTATTTCTGATTTTTTTAATAATCCTACATAAATTGTCCAATCTGTTACTTTAGGTTTCTTAGTTTCAGCATCTTTAACACGTGCAGTTTTAGAAACTGTGGGAAATTCATAAATATGACCATTTATTTCACCACCAATTTCAGTTCTATAATTACGAATAGTTAATGAATTTGCTGCCATTATTAATATTATATCAATTTTATAAAATATTCAACTGAATTAAACAAAAATATTTTACTTATATGATTATTAAAAATATTAATCAAAATAAAAAATATAAAAAATAAAAAATAAAAATTTGAAAAATTAATTTTAGAAATTATTAAAAATAAAAATATAAAAATTTGAAAAATTAATTTTAGAAATATAAACCTATTTTAAAACTGAATTTAATATATGTCAAATATGAATCAATATATTAATATTCGGCAATATAATATATTATCTAGTGCATTATCAGAACCTGATACATTTAAGTTTAATGATCCATTAGATTGTGATCCAGAGACACGATATACTAGATTAATAAATAAATTGCAAAATGAAATAAAAAATAATGTGCCTATATTTACATTACAAGAAATATCATTAGAATGGGTAAATAGATTATTAATATTTTTCAACGATCATAATTATATAATGATTTATAATAATTATAGTAGTTATGTTACTGATTATATGGGTGTTGCAATATGTTTCAGTCGTGATTTTTATAAATTAGAGAATGTTAAAATGATAAAACCAAGAGATATAATAAATGAACGTATGAAATTAAAATTTGCTGATTATTTAGTACAAAAACAAAAAAATATACAAGAAAAACAAAGTATATTTGGAATATTTTCATTTAATATTTTATTAAATATATATAATCGATTTTTCAACAAAACATATAATACTAAATTTAATGATATTGAAGATGAATATAAGATGTGGCAAAAGGCGAGTAACAAATATAATACATTAATTATGGTTCAATTACAGAATATACATAAAAAATCATTTGTAGTTGGTACATATCATATGCCATGTGAATTTATGCATCCAAAAGTAATGACAATTCATTCATCTATTATTTTGCAACAAATTCAAGAATATAGTAATAACCCAAATAACAAGTTAACGCGCTTGTCGGGCGCTCCCGACAGTAATAACCTACCATATATTTTATCTGGTGACTTTAATTTTACCCCAACATCACCACAATATAAATGGTATACATTAGAAAAGGCATTACCAGATGATGATGAAGCATTTACAAAATTAGATAAATCAGATTATTTTATTCATTCACGAGTAACAAGTGTATATCCAAAATTATCAGAATTAGAACCATTATTTACATGTTTCAGTAAAACTGTTTATAAAGGTAAAGAAAATAATGAATTTAAAAATACATTAGATTATATATTTGTTTCGGATAATATTTCTGTTAAAAGTGTACTACCATTACCAGATTATACTGAATATATTCCAAATACTCAGGAACCATCTGATCATCTAATGATTGGTGCTGAGTTAGAAATTTAGCTATAATGGGTTCGCGAAATAATTAATTATTTTTATAATATTTTTTTATTTACATATAAATATATTCCTAAAATTTTTTGATACACAAAAAGTTTCGCTGATGAATATTTATTTTATTATTTTTTTATTGCTATAAATTTTATTTTTTAATTAATATATCAGAATTAAAAATATTTCCAAAATCATATATTTTACTAATTTATTAAACATTAATTTATTTTAATATTAAATAATGGCTGGTACTACTGCACGTCAAGATTATCCATTCTTATTTAAATGGAAAGACACGACTTTCGGTCATAAACTTATGAATGTTGCCTTCTGGATTTTAATTGTTTATGTTGTTTTCACTCTTATTCTACTAGTATTAGCACTTATACT
>Ga0100403_1000682_pt1 | contig 33506 bp, 32 predicted proteins | sample CryGeymet201501t_FD_83663 | JGI IMG/M metagenome (GOLD analysis project Ga0100403, IMG submission 83663) | Groundwater microbial communities from Crystal Geyser aquifers in Utah, USA - Crystal Geyser metaG 2015-01t | ecosystem: Environmental > Aquatic > Deep subsurface > Groundwater | place... | reverse complement strand
TATTTCACCAAGATGTTTATTTGCATTGCAAAAGTAACTGAAAGATACATTTGCGTAAATTTCATCAATAGTAGCACAAGGTACTTTTGACAAATACATTTCGATTTCTTGTTGTTTATTCATTTTTATGTCCTTTTTTTGAAAATTTCTACTTCTAATCCCAGCCAGCACCAAAAACGTGAGAAACAAGTATGGCTACTTTTCCGTTTCTAATTACTTTTTCCATTTTTATTCCTTTCCATTTTTATAAAATAGTTACTTCTTTATTTGGTAAAATTTGCCACATTGTCTTTTGGGAATTGGTACTAAAGCTAATGCTCATATCATTTTGAATGTGTATATATGTTTTTGGCTCATTAACTGGAAGTCCAAAATCACCGAAGTATTCCCTATACAGTTCAACGGGAATACTTCCAAAATAAGAACATGATTTACGACTAATAGACCATTGAGCTTTTAGTTTTATAACATAATCCTTAATTTTGATTGTCAGTATATCTGGATTTTCTATTCTAACCTTTTGGGCTATCTCCTTTCTTACAGTTCTGTTTGTTCCGCAGACATCTTCTCGGTGATTGCCACCAACCAAAGTGTTAATTTGTGTTTTCATTTTATATATCCTTCATTCATTTATTAAAAAAACATTTCTGATGCAAGTCTCGCTAATTTATAAGACTTATAAATATTAGTGAATTCTTCATCTATAAAACAAGGAAATATCATGTTAAACTTTAAATTCTTTTGTGAAATATATTTTTTTAGTTTCCCAAATTGAGATTCCATCACTTTGGGCAGCATTTGAAATATACTGCAAACTATCACGATAATCTTGTGGTGTTTGCATATTTATCCAAATAACCATTTCACAAGTTCCTCCCCTTTTTATGTTTTTAGCACAATCTGGAAAGTATTTGTTCCAAAGCTCTTTTGCCTGTTCTAATGTCAATTCAGTTTCATCACATACAATTTTTGTATCTTTAAAAATTTGACCACTCATCTGTACATATTGAAATGCACAGTCTTTTTCGTGTACCATAGTTTTAATTTTATTTTTCATTTATATATCCTTTATTCATTTATTAAAAAATGATTCTAAGGCAAACCACTCTTTTGCCATTTTTGTCTTTTTTATCGTTTGTCATTCGTAAATAATATTATTGTTTGTTTTAATTATTGAAAATTCTTTATCACTTATTTCTATAAATCTAAAAGGCTCTCCAAGAGACTCATATTTTCTTTCGGGATGCGATGTATTGTCCTCTCCCATGTATTTCTCAGAAAATTTGATTGTTGGTACTTTTAGCATTAATAATTCCATTCCATCTTTGGAAGTGAATATCTTTATAAATACGTTACTACCCTTAACTTCATTTAAGTATTGGGTGTAACCTTTTAACATCGCATAATCAAAGCCAGTTAATAAATTCACTTTATAACCTCTTCTCTTTTTGAATAGCAAAACGACAAATAAGCCAACTATCAGCACTATAATTAAATATAGGTTGATTAGGAAACAATTCTTTTGCTTTCTTAATTAAATTTAATTTTCTTTGTTTGTATTCTTCACCTTTAGGCATATTTAAATCTTTTTGCCACTCTCTTGCTGTGACAAAAACAGAATGTATTTCTAATGCTTTTAATATGCCTATAACTATCCCTTGATTTTCTGCCATCTTCCAAACAGTCGTAGAACTCATTCCAGGGAATGCATGTAACTTTTCAATATAAACTATAATTTCTGGTTTATCTTTTGCTAATACCAAAGACCTGAACATATTTGCATATTGTTCAGGTTTGACTGAAACATAATTATTATTAGCATAAATAACCATATTACCATTACTACCTATATCGATACCAGCAATAACTTTATTCATTTCTACCCTCCGCTTCTAATTCAATACATCTACCAGCAAAAGATATTGCATCTACAGAATCTGTGAATGCATCAACAAATTCTAGTTTGTAATATGTTCTATCTTTGCTAGTTGTTTTATAAACTTCAAAAGGATGTTTTTGTTCTGGATTTATTATAACAATAAATTCTTTACCCTTTGCTATTTCGTCTAAAATATTTATTTCTTCCATTTCTTTTCTCCTTAATGTGCTAATTTAGCACTATTATTTTCTTTTGGGTAATCTTTAATTATTACATATTTGAATGTGTTAGGATCAACATAAAAATGAGTTACAAATGGCATAGTACTTCTTCCTTTTAGATGTCTTATAGTTCTATAGGGAGTTGCAACATCACCATCAATACCTAACAATAAATCTACTTTTTGTTCAAATGCACTGCTGCCTTTACCAGCATGTTTATCCATTGGTTTGGTTTTACCGTTTTTATCTACTACCGAAGATTTAGTTACATGGTGTACCATGAATACAATCATTTTTAGTTCTTTTGCTAATTGCTTAATATCAGCATACATTTTTTCTTGATTATAAATATCTCTACCACCTTTAAAATTGATATCATCAATCACATCAATAATAAGAATTTTAGGACTAATTACTTTAATATCTTTTCTTAAATCTTCATATTTAGGAATAGTAGCAAGATACTGAATATGATTCATTCTTTCACCTAATATCTCGCCATTTGAAGTCCTTTCTCTAGCCTCTTCGTTTGTAATCATCAAATCAATAGTCAAAAATCTTTCCCATAATTCATCATCAGGCATTTCAGTATTAATATAAAATATTTTCCCGAAATCTCTGTAGGCTAAGCAAAGATTCTGCATTAGGCTACTTTTGCTTAAACCCGTATCAGCCACAATACCAATTACATGACCAGGTCTTAGCCACATACCTTTTTCGTCTGTAATGCCAAAGAAATCAGCTATATTGATAGCATTAGTTTTCCATCCACCTTCTAATGATTTAGCATATTGTTCTTGCATCTTTTGCATACCAAATATCTTAGGCAAATAGCTTTTATGCTGGTAATGGATACAAGTTGGAGAACAATATTCTTTTAATGTTTTATTATCACAACTAAAGTTATATTCATTAGCATAATTAGATTGAACTAAATGAGTCCATTCATAAGCTTTTTCACCCACAAAAGAATAAGCATTTGCTAATGCTATCTGAACTGGAAGATTCTTTCTTCTAATCCAACTAGTTAGCAGCATAACATCATTATGCCTTTTACCATTGATTGGACCTCTTGCTAGTATCCTCTGCATACAAGTAACATCATCATTAGCTTTAGTTTTAACATTCAATAACGGTAAAGTATTTTGGATTTCTTTTCTCTTTTCTGGGAATACAATTAGATCAGGATAGATAGGGAAATCTTTAGGTTTAATCAAATCAATCTTTCTATTCTCAGCACTCCATTTTAATAAATCTTCTTCTTTTAAAAACCATATCTCTTCTTCTGCTAATGGTATCTTATACAATGAAGTTTTAAGGTTCATAGAGCCACCTACTCTAATCAAACCTCTCTTATGGATTGGTTTAGTATCAACAGTAGGGAAAATTGCTTCTATAGTACTCCTAACTATATCTGGAAGATTGTTACTAGGTTGAAAGTCAAAGATATTAGGAAGGTGTAAATGGAATCCTCTACCTGAAAACCATATCTGAAAATTTTTTTCTAAATCATATTCTTTTATCAAAATATTGCTAATATTTAGTAGTCGTACTAAAAGAGCATTAAAAGTATTTTCACCTTTATCTATGTCTAGTACTATTTGATTAAGATAGAACTTTCCCGAAGTTCTTGCTAATCCAATTTCTTTGCCTTCTTTGATCTTATCCACCAAAACTTTATCATAAGAAAAATAACTTCGATAAGTTTCCATATTTGGTTTAATGAAATTTTTTAATGCTTTTATCGGATAGAACTTACCACGACTAGTAAGACTATTTGTAATTTCTATATATTGCTCCATTATTACTCCTTCTCTTTGAAATCATCACATTTACATTTATATCCAAAGTTAGCATCGTAAGGATATTTGAGTAAATAAAATCTTGGTTTATGTTTTTTTCTGCAAATCAATTTATTAGTTTGATACTTAAATTCACACTTATCACATTTTTGTATTTTCATATTATTCCTCTATTTATTTATATCTGAACTCCATTGTGGATAAAACAAATCGGAAGCATCAGAGCATTCCTGCTCTTCATCACAATGAGGACAAACTAATATCTCTTCGCCAATTTCATGGAGAAATACATTCCCACAATTGCCACAAGTTACTACATTATATCCAGCTTTTTGTATCGCTTCTTGAATTTCTAATTGTGTCATTTCACCTCCATAAATAAAAAAGTCCTTAATCAAATCAATAATTAAGGACTTTAAGATTATTAAATTAAGTCTTCGTCTCCATCACCATAAGCATCTTCTGAACCTTTAGAATCATCAGCTTTAATTTCCAATACTTCTGGAGTATAAGATAATGGGTAATTTTCATCTTCGCATTTAAGTTTGAATTCTGCCATCACTACCTTATTGTCTGTAGTAACATCAAATAAATTAGCAAATTTAAACCCTTTACCTTGCATATTCCAAAATTTATAAGAAGGTTTTTCTATACCATTAGCAGTATAAGTACCACTTACAAATTGAAGAGTTTTAATTACTTTTCCAATAACTAGATTCTTTAATTCTTTTGTTATTGTGCTGGTAGAAAAATCTTCTACTATCTTCTCTAAATTTTCATCATTTGCTATTCCAACAGCATAAAGAAAGTTAGTTAAATTAATTGGGATATTACCATTCTTATAAATATTACCACTTAAAAACATTTTCTTTGTATAATATTCTTGTTCTTTTCCTTCTTCTTTTTTCTTAGGGAACTTTAATTCTAATACAAGATCAATATCTTTTTGCTTATCCGCTGGTTGAGTTGAATTCTGAATATCAATAATTTCTGCATCATTGATATAAACTCCATTACCGCCTTCTAATTGTTCGTTTTGGTTAAATAGCTTAGCCATTTGTTTCTCCTTTTTATTGTTGTTTAATTATTCGTATGCTTTAATTGCTTTAAATACTTCTACTAAATCATTTGGTATAAAGTCAGCGGAAAATAATCCCATAGGGCTTTTTGCTGTTGAACTACCATCTGTATGAGTAGCAAATTGATAATCTACTTTGCCATCTTTCTTTGTCAATACAGTCATTAAAACTACTGTGAATAAGCCTTCTTCGGTAATCTGGTTGTCAAACATTTTACCAACAGTTTTGAGTTTAGTAATGCCATCAGATACTTCGACATGTTGCAATACAACGACATCCAAATCATCTGAAATTGCACTAGCTTGTTTCATAATATTAAAGAAATTATTAGCAACGGAACTATATTTGTCATAACCAATTTCATTACCTCTAGCCATAATTTCATAAGCCATAACATATTGCAAATCATCTATAATAATTTGTTTAATTTCTTTTCGTTCATTTGCAACTCTTTTCAATATGTTTACAATTCTAGTAGCAGAATTGACATATTGTTTTTTGTTACTATCTCCATTATCATCAAATCCTCTATCGAATACCACATATCTATTACCAGTAAAAGTTTTTTTATCTAGTAAAGGATAATTTGTTTTCCATTTAGGGAATGGTAAAGGTTTTGGAATTGTTTGAATAATGAATGTTTCTTTCGGGTCTAAATTTCTAATACTGGTAGATTTACCAGAACCAGATTGACCACCTATTGCTAATAGCATATATTCTCCTTGTTTATATAGATTTCAGGCAAATAGCCTATTAAAAAATTGTGAGAAAAGAGTATTAAAATTACTATTAAATTTGATTTATAACTAGAAATTCTCAAAATCTCTAATTAATCTTAATGCTTCTTCGGAATTGCCAAATAAAATTTCATCTTTAATTTTACTAGCTCTATTCTTAATCTTTGATGTTAATAAACTATTATTTGCTATTATTTTTTCTTTAGCTAATTTATTCTTTTCGATAAAAGAATTCACTTTCTTCTGGTTAAAAGCATTAAGAATATAAACAGAATAGTTTCCTTTTTCTACAGCTTCATAAAAGGCATCAAGTAAAAGCTTTGGTTCTGGTAATATACCTTTCTCTATCAATTGTTTAATTAAATTATTCATTTGGTAAAAAGCAGTTGATGATACCAACGAACAATCAGTATCCAATTCTGCTAATTTTTTTTCACAAATAGCATCAATTCTTTTTACTAAATAATCTTTTTGTTTTTGTGTCATTTTAAATTACTCCTTTTTTATAATATTTGTTTTTTTAATTTTTTATTTAATTTTTTATTTACTTTTTCAAGTTCTATACATTTAGCTGTTAGCATATCCTTATCTAATAATGCTTTTTTATAATCTCTTTCTAAACTTTCAATTCGATTATTCATTTTTTTAGCTAGATATTTTTCTTTATCTATTTCAAAATCTTCATCAAATTCTCTTTGTTTATTTGCTAAATCTTTTTCTGTAACTGTATATAGTTTTTTAAGTAATTGTTCACTAACTATTTCGTCAAATTCACGAAAATATGTTACTTCTTCTTTTATAGCAATATTGATATTGACATTATGTTCAAACCATCCACCACTCTTTTTTGAAATCTTATAGAATCCTTTTGGGTATGATGAAGTTGATATTCCATTATCGCTATAGATTTTCATGTTTTTGCTGTCACTAATTGTACCAGTAAAATTGATTGAAGCATTTCCTTCATAGTCAATATATGCTCTCTCTAGCAAATAATCAGTTGCTGGTAAGCAAACAAATTGTAATTCATTTGCATTTTTGTTTTCTGCGAATAGTTTTTTCTGCAATTTTTGAGATGCATAGAAAGCTATGTGAATCATTTTGTTATTTTGAATCATTTTGTTTTCCTTATAATTGTTTATTAGTTATTTTTTTATTGAATCCATTTAATAATTCATCTAATAGAATATATCTAATACCAATAAAATAATGTTTATATTAACTCAATTGTCATAATATTTCTTTTAGTTTAATAGGAGTTTAGTTAATCCTAATGTCTTGTCAGACTTATAAAACAAATCAGAACTATCTGTAATACATTGAGTAACAGCATTATAAAGGTTATAAAGAGTCGATTCTTTATCAGCATAATAAACAGATTTTCTATCACTCAATAACTTAGCAGCACCTACTATAGGACTAGTTCCCAATTTAGTAGTATTAGCCATTCTAAGAAGATATCCTAACCTTTCATTCAATTCTTCTTGGTTCATTACAGTATTAACCAATTTTTCATGAGTTCTTCGATAGTCCTCAATCTTTTGCTGTTCATTATCAGCATATATTCTAACAGCATTGAAAGTATTATCTAGCGACTCCATTAGATTTTGTTGAAATACATGTTCTGCATTAAAGATACAAAGATTAGTACAAGCACTAACATTCATCCCAGTATAAACTTTAACCAAAGGATTCTGTTGATCCATTGCAACTAATAATCCAAAAGTATTCTGATATTGAACATTACCAAATAAAACCTCACTTTTTCTTAACTCAACTAAAAATCTTGGATATGCAATATTTTCATCTCCACCAATATTCTGATTAATTACTTCATTTTGTGTCTGAACAAACACCTCACCACTAGACTCTTTGCCATAACCTAGAATATCTAAGAATGGGTTTATAATGCTATTAGGGTGCATATAACTAATATTATTTCTTACATAAATTTTAGAATTTGTTAGATTCTCAACTATTACATTATTCATTTAATTCTCCTTTAATTTTTCTATTAATCCATTTTCATTAAAACTATAATATGTTTTATCAGCAAAGATAATATGATCTAATATTTCAATGCCAATAATATCACCAGATTCAATCAAACTTTTTGTTAATACCAAATCATCATCTCCAGGCTCAACATCATCACTTGGGTGATTATGTGCTAATATAACATGGTTACATGATGCTACAATAGCACCTCTAAACACTTCTCTAGCATGAGCCATAACAGATGTCAATATTCCTTTAGTTATCTTCTCAAATCCAATTGCTTTATTAGCAGCATCCATCCAGAACACAATAAATTCTTCTTGAGATTTACCAACAAATAAATGCCTAAATTTCTCAAAAAACATCTTAGAATTCAAAATCTGAATATCTTCACCGACAACATCTATAAACTTCCACTCTATTGTTTTCATTCTTCTCCTTTTTGTTCTTGAAATCCAAACTGTTTAGTTTCTGGATTAAAATATCATTTCGTTTGTTGCCTTTACATACCCAAACAACCTTACCACCTATTATCTCAGATGTTTCTTCAAAATGAATATATTTGTATTTTAGTTTCATTTGTTACTCCTTTCCAATCCAACCTAATTCTTTGTTAAACATACTTTCTCCTTTTATTTATTATATTTCCACTAACTTATTCATTTTTATTTTTCTTCTTTTAATTCAATTGTTACAACAATTCTTTCTATATCTTTAACCTTTGTTGTCTCTAATGACAAAAGCTCTTTTTCTGTTAAATTTCTACTACCACAAATAACAACATTACGAGCATCAACAATATCATCAGCATCAACAATAACTACTCTTTCTTTAAATACAGACTCAAAGAACGTTACTTTATATTTCATTTATTCTCCCTCTTCTATTATATTACAATGCTCTAAACAGCAAGTACAAATGTCTGTGTTTTCATAAACTGGATAACCACAACAATCAGATACCATTCTAATATCTTCTTCGTTATAAGGAGCATTAGAGTCATTCTCTGCTCCTGGTGGATAATTCCATCCAAATATTCCCATTATTTTACCTCTTCTTTAGGTTTATTAAATTTATTCAATGCATTATGTAGCATATCGTTAACAGCATTATCATAATTATCATAATTACCATAATTATCATAGTCCCTCGAAGCTAAAGGCATAATCACTCCAATAGAAGAATTTGATTTATCTATCGGTGAAACAAGAATCGCTTTATCAGCACGAACAATTCCTATCTTTAATTTTTGACTACCAATTAACTTGCTCAAATCATAAAGCATTTTAGCATCAATACCAATAGTATAAATAATATCTTCTTTTTTAGGTATTATGCTATCAATATCTGGATATTTTCCTTTTACATCAACAGAAGGTACAAATTCTAATAAATTCTTTCCAGATTTATCATTTATTAAAGGATAATTTTGTTTAGGCGAATAGAACTCACCTTCAATATCTTTTGCTGGTACTCTAGCCATATAATAACCATTAGTTACTTCAACATTACTCTCATTATATTTATGAATATAATCCAAATACTTTTTGGTCGTATATCTATTAGTAAACTTTTTTAGTTTATACTTCTTATCAACTTTCATTTTTTCTCCACTATATTTATTTCTGTTCCATTTAAGTTACTAAAATTGATAATTTCAAAATCATTATCAAATTTCTCATTATTTAATTCTTTAACCTCCATTGCTTCATTATAAATCTCATTAGCATTATTACCATATACAATAAATTTTGCTGTTATTCTAGACTTATACTTAAATTTTTCTTTCATACTATCTCCTAAGTTATTCAAAAAAGAATTTTAAACAATAAACCCAAAAACATTGAAAAAGAAAAAAGCAAGAAACAATAAAAGGCAAAATATAACCTCTAAAATATCTTAATTTTAATCTAATTACCCTATAAACTAATACTAAAATATCAAAATACACTAATATTAAACAACTATATCTTTATATAATAAAACAACTTATAAAATAGTTCTTGACAATACATCACTCTTTTTTTATATTAAAAACATTCCTTTTTGTTTTTTGTGAGGGAAGAAGTATCTAATTCTAAACTATTAGATAATTATCTAATCTTATCTACTAATCCTACCAGCAATAAACCAAAAAAATTGAAAAAAAATATTTGACATTCGATTTGATTAAAAATTAAAATCTCCTTTGAAATCAAAAAAAATATAGTGAAAATATAAAAAATAGGTTTGAGAGAATAAATCAAAAAAAATGGTAGAAAATGTAAGATGGTATTCTCTCTTTTCTTTAACACATGCGTTTACCTTACCCCCCCCTTATAGAATTATCTTTTCTTCTTAATAATAATATTAGTTGTTGTTAATCTTATTCTATCTTTTTGGATCTTACTTTTTCTTTCTGTTGTTTATTCTTAAGTATATTGTTTGAAAGTATAAGTTTATTATCTAAGATAATAAGTTAATGCTCTCTTTCTCTTTTTGTTATCTTCTCTTTCTTCTCTTTTTGTTCTTTTCTTTGTTCTTTTTCTCTTCTTCTTTTTTTCTTTTCTTCTTCTCTCTTAGAAATAGTAATATAAGTCTGTTATCTTTAGATAATTATCTAAGTAAATAGTATTAGTCTGTTATCTAAGTCTGTTATCTAAATAAGTAAGATTAGAAATTAAAGTATAGTAGTATAGTAGTAGTATAGTAATAGTTAGAATATAAGCTATTTTCTTAACTTATTTTATTATTCTATTGTTCTTTAAGTACTTATTTAAGTACTTATCTATGTACTTAATCCCTAAAAAAAGTTGAAGGACACATTTGGTATTCTTTTTCCTTTCCTTTTAATTGTCTTATTTATTTATCTAGCTATTATTCTTGGGTTTATTATTTAAAAATCTTTTTCTTCTTATCTAGGTTGATAAGAAGATAATATTTATAACAACAAAAGGAGAACTACCATGAACACAATGAACGCAGAACAGCAAAAAATAGTAACAGATTTTGAAAGCATGCCCTTAGAAGAACAAAAAGCAATGTTAGAAAGAGGACTCAGTAAAGAAGTATCCTCTGCCATAGGCAGTAGGTATTTCTATCCAAAAGAAAATTTCGTCAAAGAAGACGGAACAACAGTAAATAACTTAGGTAAATACACTTACCTAAGAAAAAAGAATTCCGAAGTCTTAGTAACTTTGGTAAAGCAAGTCCAACAGAAATTAAAAGAAAGAGGGGAAAAAGAGTACTTAACAGTTACTGCCAAAAACAGAAACTTCAAAATTCTACTTGCTGCTGAAGCAAAAAATACTATTTCCAATTATAACGAAGAAATTCTTCCAGCTATTGGATATTTAACTCTCCTAGAAGAAAAAGAAGTCTCCTTTTGCGATGACTTCTAGATACACTGCAATATAGATACACTGCAAAAAAAAACAAAAAAACAAAAAAAAAGAAAAAAAGAAAAAAAGTGAATCTAATAGAAATGTTAGATTCACTTTATATTTTTTTTGAAATTAGGGTGAACCATAAACAAAGGAGAAAGAAATGGAATATTCGAATAATGTGTATTTGGATGAATTAAGGGCGATAAAAATAAGACTAGAAAACAGTATAAAAGCATGTGAATCTTTATTGGAGGCAGATAAATATAAATCTACACTGCCAACAACAGAAGAGTCACAACCAAGCGAAGCTGAGTTAGAAATGATGTATTTTAGTTTTAAAATGGAGGATTAAAATGAAAAAAAAGAAAATTAAGAAAATAGTAAAAAAGGTTAATGTTACATTAACGGCAAAGATTGAATATACCTATAAATGGGCATATAACAATACCAATCAATTTACACCAATGTTTTATGCTAGAGTAAGTTTCACATTAAAAGAACCTAATGTTGATTTAATGGCATTCTTGGTTTCCAGAAATAAAAAAATTTGGGCTGAAAATGATAAAATAGGAAATCTAACTATTAACCCAGAAGAAGTATCCTTTAAAATCAGAGATAATACAATGTTAGAAATAACAAAAATAGTTGGACTAATTGAAGAATTTTGTGCTCTGGATAACCTTGCAAAAGAGTTATGCCAGAATATAAAAAAATAACAATTAAAATTTAACATTAGAGTCAGCATTCTTATGTTGACTCTTTTTATTTATGCAAGGAGAAAAAATGAACCAGTTTGAAATTTATGCTGTTAGTATAGCTATTTTTATTATCATAGTAACAATTTGGATGATATGGAAAGATGGTAAAGATAACATGAAGTTTTAACAAAAAGGAGTAGTCAAATGAAGACGAAAAAAGATTTAAATAGAATAGCAAATAAAATCGTTAAAGTTGTTATAAAGTTAAAAGAATTTGATTCAAAAAATTCTAATAACAAAAATAATAAAAAAGAATTTATTTCTTTGAACCAACAATTTGTTAATCTATCCTATTTACTTCAAATAGGGATAAAGAATGCTGATAGTTCTTGCCAAAAAAACCAAAAATGGTATAAAATAGCAAGGGAGTACTCTATTATTGGAGATTAAAAGAAATAGTAATTTAGTTACTACAAAGAGAAGACTTTTGTCTTCTCTTTTATTTTTAAAATAGAATTACTAAAAGATAGAAGAGTGTCTATATAATGTTATATTTGGCTGTTTAAGCATCTTAGAGACACTTTCTTTATCAACCTATACAATTTATACCTATTTTAAATTAAAGTGTCTTAGATAGCGTTATATCTCATTAACTAACTAGGCTCTTATGCTGGTTATACAAATTACAAATGGATTAGTTTAATAATACCATAAAAAAGATATTTACTTCTCTTCTTTTTTTTATAAGGTACACATATTTTATTTGTCTCTATTTTTTTTTATATTAGTAGAAACAATAGGAAATAATATGAGAATATTTACAATACCGGCTGGTATATTTGCTGGTGAATATAATATCTATGAATCAAGAGAAGAATTTGAAAAGTTAATGCCTGGAGTATCTTATAGAAGATGGGGTAAAGGTGAAGCAACAGATATAAAAGAAAAAGATTGGATTGAAGCTTATGATGGTTATATATTACAAGTAATTAGAATTAAAAATGTTTCTAAAGGCAAAATTGTAGTTAGATTCCCTAATGTTTCAATGATTATCTATCCTAGACTTGGTAAAACTGCTTATTGGCAAAGATTCTATGGTTTCTCAACAGCAAAAGACCCATATTCTCTAGGTGGTCAAATGGCTCATGCTACTAGAGGATATAAAAATACAGAAAGAGAACTAACATTTGCTAGGTTAATTGTCAATGGAGTAGAAGCAGAAAAAGCTTATATTCAAGCTGGATTTAATAAAGTAGTTAAATCAAGAGCAAGATTTAGAGCAACAGAATTATTATTGAAGGAGATTGTAATGAATGAGATTCAAACATTAAACAAGGGTTATCTTGAAGTATTAAAAGAAGATCCTGCATTTTCAGATGAAGCAATGAGCCAATATGTTAAAGATTTTATGAGACATGTAAGAAAAGGCAGTCAAACACACCTTAATTCTATATTCCCTCTTTTAACACTACTTGGCAAATTACCTAAAGAATTACAAAAAACTAGTGGGAAAACTAAAATTGCTAATGTATCTGAAGCAGAATTCAATGTTATGCCTCCGGAAAATGGAGAATAATATGCCATTAAAAGAATTTGATTGCTTAAAGTGTGAAAATAAAAGATTTACTTTGCTAATTCCAAAAGACAAAGAAATATGCCCTAAATGTAAATCTAAAGAATTAAAACCATTGTTTTCTGTTCATGCTACTAGTACTACTTGGAATCCATTTGATTCTATGGGTTGGTCTAATGGAGTTGATAAAACTAAATAGTTAATTTATACGCCAGTCATATGAATCGGTAGGTTTGATAGCAAATTTACCTAAAGTTGGTTTCTTGGTTTCTTTTATTTCTTGAGTAAATAGAGTATAAGAAATTTTTTGTGGTCTTTGAATATTCCAGAAACTGGTTTCTAAACTATCACAACGATCGTCTTTTTTAGCTTTTCTTAAAAATTCCAATTCATATTCTAATTCTTCTAGTCCTTTCCTATGATAGACGGACATTGTTTCGTAAGATGGTAAAAGAGTATTTTCTATTCTTTCAAATTTACTTCCTTCACTAACACCTTGTACTCTTGGAAAGATATTAGTATAATTACCATTAAGATTGAATACTCTTCTAGTTTCATTAACTACAGTAGGCTCTAATCCACCACCTTGTCCTATCTTAATTATTCTTGGATTATATTCTAATGCTAATCTAAATAGTTCGTCAATCCATCCAATCTTTTCAATCATATTTTTGTTCTCAATAATTTTATCAAATCTTTGATAAGAAGGAGAATCTATTTCCATATTATCTCTCATTGCAAATTTACCTACCCTTTGGTCTAACACAAATTTTTTCCCATCTGATAACATACCAGCAACAGTTAAAGCTACATTATCTCCCTCTCTTTTACCAGAAGCTAAATCAGCACCAAATTCTATATTAATTATTTGTGGGTATTCGTATAATCCTTTGCAATTAAACCAATTATACCCGAATTCATTTGTGATACTCCATTCTCCAGGTATCTCTTGAAAATATTTAGGATTAAATCTTCTCAATTCAGTTGGTATAGTAACATGAAAATATTCTTGATAGAATCCATATATAGCACTATTCTCTACTGCTTCTTTATATTTGCTTGCTAGTATATAAAGCCCTACTCTTTCTTTCCATGTTATTTCCCAAGATGGATCTTCTTCTAATTTCCTAAAATATTCTATTTGTTTTGCTATTCGATTGAATTCTTCTTTTACTTCTTCAAATGGTAGCAAACATTTAGCTCTATCTAAATCTACTTTAAAATGTTTCTTAATCAATTCTTTAAATTTAACTATTGGCATTGGATAGAATTTTAATGTCCTCCAAGTAGAACTATTCTCACATTCTACTAGCACAGTATCATCATGAACTATAGTACCAACTAAGAAAATTTTACCTAATATATCATCAACAGAGTTGTTAGCAGCATTATAAAACCAATTCTTAATCTTTCTTCTTGAATCTTCTGTTATAATATTATTTTCGGAGTAAATATCATCATGACAAATAAAAGTAGGTCTATAAGCTCCCTTAATCTTTCCTCTAGCTTGCTGACCAGCTCCTAACCCTAATAGGAACGCTCCATTAAATTTAAATGCTTTTCTAGTCCATTGACCAGTATCTGATTCTTTTGCATCTTCAATAGCAAATGGATAAAAATATTTAATCATTTGATTAGTAGAAAATTCATCTCTAATATTAACTACAAAGTCTTCTGACATTCCTCCAGTTTCAGAAAAAATTACCATTAATCTTTCTAATATTTTAACTTCTTGAATTTTATTATCATTTGAAATAATTTTCATCATTTGATTATTATGAGTTAAAATATAAGATATAAAACCAAATATGGTTTTACTCTTAGCCCAACTTCTAAAGGCAATCAATTCTCTTAATCTATGGAGTTTGTTTGTATATCTTGGATCATATAATCCCAATAGCATAAGATATACTTCAATATGCTCTTTAGAAAATCTATCTCTGAAATGTTCAGGATACATGAAAAATAACCATTTAGTAATACCTAAAGATTCTGGATTACTATTATCTAGAAACATCTTCTCTTTCTCTGAAACAAAGTGAATTCTACACAAACCTTCTCTTACTGCTTGCTTTTCACATATTGAACATTTCATTCTATTATATCTTCCATTAGTTTCTTTGCTCTTTTTGCTGCTTTACCAGTAGCTTTATAGGTTTGTTTAATACCTTCAACTGGTCTTAAGAATAATGGAGCAGATGTAATTGCATTTTGAGCATCAGAATTATAAGTTCTTGTATATGGAGTTAAATCCATAGTAGTACCTAGTTTAGATAATAAACCAAGATAATAATTAGATTCAGAAAGTCTTCTTTTTTGTGATTTCTTAGAACTAGAATATTCATCACTTGAAATCATCCATCTTCCTATATCGTAAGCGTGATTAGCCACTTTAGATTGTAATGGCATTCTGAATGGTCTACCAATAGCATAAGCATATATCATTTGTAATGGTAAAGCAAAACCTAAACCAATCTTAAATCCTAAGATTCCAAATATCCAATCAGAAATATCCCATTCAGAAGGCTTGTCACGCAAGAATAACATTGATAATAACATTAGGGCTGGTAAATAGAATGCTTTATGAATTGGATTCCCTACTCTGAATCCAGGATACAAGAACTCTAAAGCAGTTCCCAATGTAACATCAACTAAGAATTGTTCTGCTATCATTCGTGGTATTAAAGGATCAACTGAATCATCTTTCTTATATGTTCTAATAACACCATTTTCATCTTCTGCTGTTAGCTCATCTGAAAACATAGACTTAAGATTAAATTTACCATTTTCATATGCTTTTATAATATCTTTATCTTTTAGAGTTTCCCAAATTGGTTTCCATTGTCCCAATCTAATAGCTTGCTCAAATTCTTGTCTTCTTATATCTAATTGAGAAGTATTGAATTGACTAAATTGAGATAAAAATCTTCCTCCAGCTTTCCCCTCAAAAATTTTACGATACTCCATTTCGTATAAAGAATTAGCTCTTGCTACTCCTTTTGCAATTATAGATTTAACTAGTTTAATATCAGTAACATTATCAACAAATACTGCTTTATATGCGAACATATAAGCACCTAAAATTCTATTAGTTACTTCAGCTTCGCTAAACAATCCTAAAGCAATAGAACTAATCTTACTTTTTTCTCCTACATCAGCAACATCGATTTGGACATTCTTCCCTAACCCATGTTGTAATAAATATACTGCTACTAGAGCTTCTATAGCATCATGTTTGCTTTTGGCTATAGAATCATTGCCTATAGGTTTTAATGCGTCTAGTGACTCTACAGTGTCCAAATAACGTATAGTATTGAGATATTCAGTATGTTCACCAGTCTTAACTGATACTGTGAACTTATTTCTAAAATCTCTTGCTTTTTTCTGGATACTTCTATCACCTTTTTTATGGAATAATGTTCTTCTAAATTTTACTATTTGGATTGTTCTCCACATAGATTCATACATATTCCTTAATGCAGCACCAGGACTACTTAATGCCAACATACTAGTTAGTCTTTGAATTCCTTTCAAGAATTCTTCCATATTTTTTGGAGATTCATAATTTTTTAATTTAAAACTAGGAATTTCCATTGATTTCCATTTACGTTCAACTCCATTTGGTTTAATTATATTATCACCAGAATATTGTTTAACATAAAGTTCGCTTTTCTTAAATCTGCCCCAATTAGCTTCATTTCCTAACTCATCTTCCAAAGAAGTCAATATCAATTTGCTAGCTTCATATACTGACATATTATTAGGATAGCGAATATCTAGTTTATCTAATGCTTCAGCTTGGAATGCCATCATAGGAGTTTCTTTCAAATAATTTTTTGAAGATATTGATTCATGAGTTTTCCTATAAATTTTTAATTTAGTTTCAGCTCTTTGTCTGTATTCTTTTTTATCCATATCGGCATAAAGATAATCACCAGAAATCCTATTGACTACTATTTTAATGTATTTCTCATCATCACCTTGCATTTTATAAAATGCTATTGCATCACCAACTTTAACTTTATTAATATTAATTTTACTAGCAGTTAAATATTCATCTTTTGAGATTAAAGAATACCAAGATTTCATTTGGTCAATTAACTTTTGTGGTTTACCTAAAGCATGAGCTTTCTTTGCATAAAGAAGATATTCGATTTTATTAATATCACTTAAAGCAGCAGAAAAAAATTGACTCCTATGATTTTCATGCATGTCGTTATTATCAGTGATATATTCATGTTCTACTATCCAATCTGGTAAAGTTCTACCCATTTGCCATGTATAGACAATGCCATTGAAAGAATCTACCATAATGCTATTTTGTTTAGCTTGTTCAGCAAATTCTTCATCTTTCATTGCTTCTGGAATTAAAGCATTGATTTCTTCTCTATTTAGTTCTGGATGTTCTTTTTTTAACATTTTATAAGCAGAATGTTTTAATACTAAAGCTTGCCCTACACCTTCTTCAAATGTTCTTGGAAAGTAAACACCTTTTTGTTTATCAAATTGTTTTGCTAAATTAGCCCATTTAGTCAACATAGCATCAACAATAGCCTCATCAGCAAAACCTTCAGGAAGATTATTCTTGATATATTGTAAATAAGAAGCTACATTTTCAGCTATTCTAGGGGTGATATAATCATACATAATTCTATGATTTAATGCTACTTTGTGAATAGCTCTATCAGTAGCATTTGTAATCCCAGTTTTTAATAAAAGGTCATCTAAATCATCACTAGTCTCTCCATTGATTGTATAAGTGTATTTATTCAATCCCGTACTAATAACTGAAAACTTATATGGCAATCTTTCACTTAATAAATTAGTTAAAGTATATATTGATGGAATACTTAAAGTAGTATCTGAAGCAATAGCCTGAATACCTTTTTGCACATTAGCATATAAAAAATCTGCTCTTACATGATAACCATTGAATTTCTCTCTCATTTGTATTTGTTTTGCTACTGCTATTTCTTCTAAAGAAACATATTTTGCTGCTACTCTTGAAGCATATTGATCTTTTGCTAAATCAGTAACTAGTTTTCTATCAAATGGGATTAAATTACCAGTAAGTAAATCTATACCAACATCTAATATTCCGTCAGCAGATATATTCCTTTCTTTTTTGAACTTCCTAATAATATTAAAAACAGTATTAAATTTATTTAAGAAACTAATATCTTCATTAACTACTTCAATTTTTCTATCATTAGAAGTCTCTTCAAAAAACACTTCATTATCAGTTAATATTTTTCCATTGCCTAAGGCTTGTTTAATCCTAATAGCTCTGTCAAATCCTATCTCTTCTGGTGAAGTTTGACTAGCAATTTTAAGATAATTCTTTAAGAATTCTTTACCACTTGGATCATCAACTTTACTAGCAAGTTCCAATAAATATATTTGAGTAGGAAAATTACTTTGAGTAGGCATCACTAAACTAGGAATAAAATTAACTGGAGTAGGTATTCTACTAACATGATATCCCAATAAAGAATTCCAAAATACTTTCTTTTGGATAGCATCAACTTTCATATCTTCCAAACTTTCATTAACTAGTTCTTTTGCTATTTGAGTTCTACCAGCATAATCTGTATTACCAGTAAATGATAGTATTCTATTGAATTCATATCTGTTCTTATATGCTTTCTCTTTGCTATTCATTGCTCTTGTACTAAAGATGCTGTTATCTTCAGTTAATATCTTTTTAAGACCAATTCCATATTGAGTATCATCAGTTAATAATTCATGAGCAGTCCATCTATAAGCTTTATCACCAAGTTTGAAACTAATTTCTAATTCTTGATTACTGTTTGCCCTTAAATTTAAGTTAATACCTTTAGGAGTAGTAAGAGTTATAATATCATTATTCTTGAATTTCAATGTTCTTTTATCTAGAAGTAATCCCATAAGTTTAGAGAAGGTTTTGTCATTAGCTTCATCAAAAATGTTATCATATCTTACATCAGCAAACTTTTTTGTACCAGTATAAGTTATTTGATCTACTGGATTCATTATTGTAATCAATTGAGCTTTTAATAGATGTAATGGAGCAATAAAACTATTTTTAGATCTTCCTTCGCCTTCTTCTCTCGTAACCATAAACTGCTCAATCATATGCATATTCTCTGAAGGAGAGAACATAACTTTCTTTTTGTTATCTCCAATACCATATTCAATTTCAGTAGTTTTAGCAAATTCCTCAATAAACTTAGCATTAACTTTTGCTGATTTATCTAAAGCTTTTTTATAATCTGGATCTTCTTTGAAACCATTAAGAATATTCATTTGCCATTCAAGATATTCAGAATAAGTAGTAGACAATTCTGGAATAGTATTTAAAGGAATGCTCTCAATTGCATTCAATAAATCAGATTTCTTAATATCATCAATCTTAATATTTCTTAATAAAGTAATATGAACTTTAAATCCAGTTTCCCTATTTAAAAATGCATCAATCAAATCTTGATGTTTACCTTCAGATAGCATTTTATTGATTTCTTGCTGGTTCTCTATATATTTAATTGTATCTTCAAATTCTCTTTTTTCTTCAATATTATCAATATTATAATCTGCTGGTAATCTAGTAGCATATCCGAATAAAAATTTGTTAGTCTTAGTGATGGCTTGAACTGCATTATAGTATTCTAATTCTTCTTTACTTAAATTTTCTGGAGTATCATTATAATACAACCCTTTTTTATTCATGTCTGCTTCCATTGTAGTACCATAAATTAGGTCATACTTTTGGATTCCAGTCATATTATAAAAGAAGCCATTCGTATTAGTTGGACTATCAACAGCATCATGCAATAACCTACTAGTAGCAATAGAAAATCTACCAATACCTTTTAATGGATCTAGAGTATAAACTTTACCACCAACATTAAATGTAGTTTTCCACCCTATTTGAGCCTGAACAGTAAACATCTTATTATCATTTACTATTGAACCTACATCTTTATAAAATTTATTAAGAAGAGACATAGATTGAGTCAATGGATTAAATAACTTTTGTCCTTCTTGACCTAAGTTGCCAGTAATTGCTTGCATATATTCTTTTGCTACTTCTGAATCATATACACTTCTATGGTCTTCAGATGGTATCAAATCTAAAGTCTTTTCATTCAATACATTTCTATATTCTCTCAACATTCCTTGCTGGTATTTATCAATAGTTAGATTAATACTTTCAACAAAATTAGCATAAGTTTTTTTTGTGAATGCTTGTGAATTATATGGTGTTAAAAGAATCTGGTCAATATCAAAATCTTTACCAGCAACTGTTTGAACATAATCAGAATGAAGTGATGCAGTTCCTTTATTAACTTCATCGTCTAATATAGCAGCAATCTTTGGGGCAGATTGACTAGTAGCATCTTGAGAAGGTACATTAGTCATAATTACATTATCACCAAAAGATATATTAAATGGTTTACCTTCAATCTCATTTATATCTTTGGATACATAAGCCCAACCTTTCTTTAATCTACCAGTCTTTTCATCTATAATAGTAAATAACTTAGACCAAATTTTAGCATCTTTTTCTTCTTTAGTAGCAAGAATAATTGACTCTTTTTCTTTTTTTGCTGATGCTATTTGTTTTTCTAATCTTTTTGATTTACCATCTTCTGGATTATTGATAGTATCATAAAGGTCTTGCAATGATATCAATTCTTTGTCTAAATATTCAATTCTATCATTTTCTTTTTTATCAATTTCTTCTTTAACATTATCCCAAACTTTATCGATTATATTTGGTTCTAACCATCCTAAATCTGGTCTTAAAGTATTCCAAGAAGACTTAACTCTAAAATTAACTATCTTATTGATATTTCTCTTTATATAAGATTTAATTTCTGAAGCAAAGAATGGCTCTTTAAATATTGCACCTATTTCACTTGCTATTCTATCATTTTGAAGACTTTGAGTTACTTTATTACCAACTACATTATAAAGATAATCTACCATTATATTATTGATTGTAGCTTGGGATTTACTTTGTCCTTCTAACCCCATTCTCTTCATATCTTCAATAATTTTAGAAGCATCAAGACTATACATTTTAGCAATAAATTCATTAGACAAAGTTGATATAACTCTTTCCATCACTTCTGGAGATTTAGGATGATAATTAGAATTAGATTCGGCAGTATAATTTGCTAATAAAGATTGAGTTAACCCTTTAGCATCATCTGTTGATATATCCTTAGCACCATCAGAGAAATATTCAGAAAAAGGTATTTCAACTACATAAGCACCATCAAATAATTTAGTAGTTTGATGAGGATTAATCTTAACAGCAGTATCTGACATAATCATTGCTACATTGTTTGCCTTAGCCCATTCTTTTAGTTTAGCACTAACTGTTTTATGATAAGCACCTTTATTATACATTGGATCTTTGTTAATAGAAGATAGAACTTTGCCTTTCTTTGGACCTTCTTTAAGAACTCCAGTTAATTCATCAATTATCTCACCCCAATTACCAAATTCAATATTAGCACCATCAAGAGTTTCAATTTTGTTTTCATTTAAAAGAATATCTTTATATAATATTTCTTCAAATTTTTTACCTTTATATTCAAATTTGAATGTCCCTTCAGATCCAGAATCCAATATTAAAGCATTCCATGCAAGAGTACCATCTTCTTTTAAGATGATACCAGTTTTATCTTTAAGATTATTGTAAACCTTATTATTGATTGTCACATCATTTAGTATTTGTTGCAATGGCAATACTTCAGTAGCTCTTTTAAATATTTTAAGAGCATCATAAGTATTTGCATTTTCTATATTAAAAAGAACAGACTCAAATTCACCATTCTTGTTAATCTTAGCACCTAATTTCAAATCTTCTAATAACATTCTTAAAGTATAAGAGTCTTTGTTAGATTTATAATCTTCATCTGGAGACATATACATTTTTAATTCTTTTGCTGTTATCTTACCATTAGCAAACAATTGATTAGCTATTTCAGCACTTTTAGTTTCATACATTTCAGTTAAAGAGCTAAAGTCAATCTTATTACCACTTTTAGATTTAAATGCAACAACAGTCTTTTTATCTGACCAAGTTCCAGGAAACAAGAAGCCTTGAGTTTTAAGCATGTTAACATAAAATTCATTTCTATCATCAATATTAAAATCCTTAGAAGCTATATTCTTATTATCTGTTTTATAGTTAACCAATTCTCCTTCACTGTTCTCACGAAATCTATTAAATTGGACTTGCTCTAAGTGAACCAATTCTAAATCAGAATCTAATATTTGATTGATTATTGGTAATCTTTGAGTCACCATAGTTTTATGTCTATAAGATGATTTCTCATTTCTTTCAGCATCATAATAGTTTTCTGGAAGTATTTCAACAGAAGTATTTCTAACAACAAATCCCTCTTTAACACTATCGTCTTTGATTGTATTAACTGTAAGTCTTGCTACTTGCATCAATTCTAAAGAATTAGCGGCATTATAAGTCCTAACCGCTAGTTTATATAAAAAATCTTCAAATGGTATAGTGTAGTTGTTCTTGTTATGATACAATTTGGCAGTAGCAATAAATACATCAGATTCATTTATTTTCTTTTCAAACTGAACAAAAGACAAAGATTTGATATATTTATACCAATCTTGAGTTTTGCCATTAAGCATATTAACTATATTCTTAACATTAATAGCAGTCATACTATTGCCATTAAAATCAGTTAAAGCATCAAAAGTTTCAGCAGTTTCTTCTCTCTCTAAACTATCAGTATTTTCTTTTAATATATCTTTATAATTACCAGAAATATCAAAATGTTTAGCTAAAGTTAATTCTAAAGCAGAATAATAAGTTGCTGGTTTACCACCTAATATTTTTTGGAATAATTGTCTTAATTTATCAACAAATCTTCTCAAGAATGATTCGTTTTCACTAATCTCATTATTTTTCATCCATTGATGAATTGAAGATGTATTTGACATTGCATAAGCAACAAATTCATTTAATGCTTTTAATTTTAATCCTTCTCTTTTTGCTGCTGGAGCATTCTTATCATAAGAGATTCTTTTAATATCATCTTGAGATACACCTTTCAATCCAGTTCTATTAGCAATCTTCATCATTGAATCATAAATAACACCAATATCATTAGAGAATTGTCTATCAGTTAATAATTTCTCTGTAATAATAGCATGAATACCCTCATGAATTAAAGTATGATAAACTTCATCAGCATCATATTCAAGTGTAACCAAATCACCATTAATATAAATAGTATTAGTGGTTCTTTCATAAGCACCTCTTCTTATTGGACCATCTTCAGGACTAAATATAGTACCGTTATCAAAAACATAATTTCCACTAACTACTTTGACTTTCATATCTTTAACTTGTTCTAATACCCAATCAGCAAATGAACCAATAGAATCATCTTTAACTCCCATTGTTTTTAATGTGCTAGTAACTTGAGATAATACTTGCTCTGGAAGTAGCTTATTTTGAGCAATAGATAGCCTAGAATCAATTTGTTTTGTTAGCCCTACCATTTGTGTAGGTTCAAGACTTTTAAGAGCTTTTTGAGCAATATTTTCTTGTTTGGCTATTTCTTTAGCTATAATAATTTGATTATAAGCATATCTAGTTGCTCTAACTCCTAATACTATCTTATCAGGAGAAAGAACATCTTTATTGGCTAAATAAGCACTTCTATCATTATTAACTATATGACTAGTTGTTTCTGCTATTAAAAATTGTTGAATGTCTTCTTTGGTAGTTAATACTGATTTTATATCAGCAATAGAAATACCATATGTCTCTAATAAATCTAATATTTCTTTCTTTTGTTCTGAAAACTTAGAGTTATCTTTCCCTTCAAAATAAGTGAAGAATTCTTCTGGAGTAAAGTCTTTCAATATTTGAATATTATTATCTTTATCACTAGTGGCAAATCTTTTATTACCTTTAGAATCTTTCAAATTATTAACATAAGTAACGCTAGAAGCTGTATTAACTTTAATTGGAGATAAGTCAATCTTATGTTCTTTATTTTTAAGTAAATCTTCCTGGAATGATATAGAAGTAGCATCTGTAATATTGTCTACTTCTATTCCATCTTTGCCTTTATTTTTTGAAGTTTCTTGTTCAACTTGTGAATATAGATTATAATTTTCATCAAGACTTCCTTCATATCTGTCATCTATAATCGGATTTGAAATTAAATCTTCTAATATCTTGATACTTTCAGTATAAGTATTAAATGGAATATTAAATATTTCAAATATTGCAGCTAATATTTTTTCAAATATATTTTTAGCTTTTAATTTTTCTACAAAATTATCATTGGTTAGTTCTGCAAGTAATTCATGTGAATTTTTAGTACCATAAGTATCATCAAAGTCTTTATCTTTTTTTAACTCTCCTAATAAAGCATTTAATTTTTCTACTGCTTTTAATTGTCTTGCTGTTAACTTAGACAATACTTTTTTATTATTTTCTTCTACTGCTATCAATATGTGTGATGTAACTCCATGTACTAATTCATGTACAATTATACGAGCAGCAGAATCAGGAACAGAAAATAAAGAAGCATTATTCTCTACTTGCCCATTGAAATAATGTCCCGCAGCATCTGATGGAATTTTAGATTTACCTTTGAGTTGAAATCTTGTGGCAATATCCAATTTTTGAGCAACATTTTTTATTAAATTCCAAATAAGTTTAACTTGTTTAGAACCATGTTTTTGTACAAAATCATTTAGTTCATCCGCAGTATAATCTTTATTTGCTTCAAATCCATTATCTTTTAAAAGTTTATTTTCATATTCATTAGTTTTTTTATTATCAATTTCAGTTTCGGTTTCAATACTTTGTTGTAAATTAAAACCACTATCAAAAAAAGTCATGCTTTCAGTAGTACTAAAATTAGTTTTTTTTGCTTTATTAAAATCTTCTACTAATTCTTGAAAATTATTCCGAATAGCAGCTAATTTTTTGAGATACTTTGCATCAGAATTAGACAATTTATTTACATTTATAAATTCTTCAAGTGCTATATTAATATTAGTTAATAAATCTCTTTCTAAAAATTTTATTTGCTTTACTATACTTCTAAATAAAGGTAAGTTATTATCTGGGATAACACCATCATTTCCTCTTAAATCCCGAATATCTTCTTTTAATTGCTCTATTTTCCCTGAATTTATACTTGATTGTTGACTTTTGGGTACAGCAACTTCCGAAGCTTCATATACTTGATTAGCTGACTCAGGATTAGAATCAAATAATTCTTCTATTGGTTTAGGATTATTTGTAAATTGGATTGTACCATTTCTATCATTAACTATTTCATATTTATAATGTTTATTTATTTCAGCAGTTATATCTCTAATGTTTTTACCTTTCTTAATTTGGAAAGGATACACTGGAATACCTACAGTCTTACGATATTTAGTTTTATTTAAAGTTCTACTAATATTAATCTTATCTGGATCTTCTTGAACAAATGGTAAATAAGAATAATTACCTGGAGTCTTAACTATTTTTTCTCCTTTGGTTGATTTCAAATCTCTAAGGAATTCAGAATCATTTGAATTATCTTCTTGAAATTGAATTGGATTTTCATCATTAGCATCAGAATAACTTTGTTCAAGTTCGTCTAGCTCTAACTGTTGCTCTGGAGATAGGTTTTTCCTTTCTATAGTAGATGCTAATGCATTATCAGACACTTCCTTATCCTTTCGTATGGGTTGAGCATTAGACTCACTCACAGATGATAATACGATACTTTTAGCTACAGAATTAGAATATGCATCTCTGTTCTCAAATGCTAATTTCTCATGAGAATCTTTTCTTCTTTCTTCTTCAGATTTGTTTTTATCTGTGTTGTCATAAACTTCTTGGTATTCTTTCGTTTGTTCTATTGCTGATAATATCTCATTGGATTTATCTTCCCCAACAGTTTCTTCTATCATATCAACAATATTCTTTCCTGAAGTATCATAAGCTTCATCAAACTTAGCTTTTTGTTCTTGTTCTAACTCAATCAATTTAGCTATTGGTTGCATAACAGCTTGAATATTATCAGAAAATACTTTTGATTCTTCTGGAGTCTTAATATTCTCAATTTTTTCATAGAATCCAGCTAATGTTTGAGCTTCATCTTCTGTTATTCTACCAGCATCAACTAATACTTCTAAATCTTTTTTCCTTTTAGTAGCTTCATTTTTGATTTTCTGAAGATTGCTCGTATTACCGATAGTAATCATCGATGCACCTAAACTACCAAAAACTAGTCCTCCAGCAACACCACCAGTCATAGCATCAATCAGAGAAGAAGTATCTATATTATCTCTATATCCCAATACCATTTCACCCAATTGAGTAGTAAATCCTTGCTCAAGTTCTTCGATACTTTCACCAGCAATAGTCTTCCCCCATTCTTTAGCTATTTTTTTGCCTAATAATAGTTTTCCCATATCAATGGTGACTTCTTTACCACCTTTCTTTAATAACTGTTTAATACCAGTTCTAACAATCAATTCAGAGCCACTAGTTGCTTCAATAAAACCTTGAATTATACCGATCAATTGCCCTACTTGACCATCAGATAAATTTCCAGTACCTTCTTTTATCGTACCATCTGTATCTTTTTTAGCACCTAAAGCATAGAAGTCTGCTCCAGTTCTACTCATAGATTCACCAACAAAAACAGCAATACCCAAACTAGGATTTAACATACCAGCACCTATGCCAGCAAGAGTGAGAGGAGCTGATTGAGCAATACTATACATCATATTAGTAGAACTAGGGTCTATTAACCCTCTGTCTTCATAATTAGACCTAATTTTAATATTGTTATTATACATTTCAGTATAATTTTTATGAGCTTCATTATCCATTGCTTTTATTGCTTTTCCAATTCCCTCTATAGTTTCTTTATCTTTTGGTGCAGTAGACCTTTGCATATTTTCTAAATTTAATTTAGCAAAATCTAATGCTATTGTTTTACCAATATTTGGTATTTCTTTCCCTAACATTTCACTTGCCATCATAGTATTTGAAAAAGTCTCAAGTAATCTGCTAATAGAATCTTCATTTCCAAATTGAGCTTGGACTATATCAACCAATCCTCTAGCTGTAGATTTGAACCAATTGTCATCGTCAACTTTTCTATTATGAGAGAAATCTCTGCCTTCTAATTCTGAGTTCTCTTTTAATGCTTTTAATTCTCCAAGATAAATTCTTCCTTCACCTATATCAAATAATTTCTTATGAACATTTTGTCTCTTCTCTGCTTCTGTATTCCCTTCAGCATTCTTTTGCATATCAATAAAAAAATCTTTTGATTCAATACTTTTCTTGATTTTAGTAGCATTACCCGTACCAACAATTTCATAAAGTATTCGATGAATATTCTTATTATCTTCTCTCAATAAATCAAATCTATTTTCTATTCTGCTTCTTTTAATTAAAAGTTCATCTTTCTTTTTACCAACTAAATTAGGGTTAATTTGATAATTCTTATTAAAATATTCATCTGATATTGTTTGTGCTAATATTGGGTCTTCAATACCATTTTCTTGTAAACCATTAAACACTTGAGAATTAAATCCTAGCTTAATTTTAGCAATATTTTTTTCATTGTAGTTTAATGGGTTAATAGTTTTATCATTAAATTTATCTTTTCCAAGAAGTTCTAATTCAAATTTTTCATAAGGTAATTCATTTGGATTTATAGCTTCAGACGAAACAGCAGCTTCATAAGCTAATTCTCTTCTTGCTGGTACTTTTAATCCTTCAGAAAATTTATTAAAATCCATTTCTTTTTTATCAAAAGCTTGGATTTCTGGACTAGATAAAAGTTCATAAAGAAGTTTTATTCTATCGGTAACATTTGGAGTATCAGGCATTTTATCCTCAATTTAAAAATTATATAACTATTGGCTATTAGAAAAGTACCATTTGTTCATAAATGCAGTTACGCCTTTTTTATCTTTCTGGGATAAAGGATTCTGTCCTTTAAGAGTAACATAATTAGTTGAATCTGGTATATTAGTTATATCAGTTTTATTAGCACCAACATTAACAGAATTCAAATATAGATCTTTTAAGTTATTATAACTTCGTTCCATAGTTTGATATTCATCCCAAAAACCTCTAAGAGTTGGATTTTCTAATAATAATTCATCAAGCTTAGCTTTATCCTTAGGATTATTCAAAACTCTATTCAAAAGATTAGCAGGTAAATCATTAAAATAACCATTTTCAAAAGTAGTATCAAAATCTCCATTATTAGAAAATTCACTAAGTATATTTCTAATTTTAGCATCAGAAGCTTTCCTTAATACCTCCATATCACCACGAATAGCAGAAGTACTAATTGAACCATCATTTTTGGTATAATTAGATAATAAACTAGATTGCATTTCTTCATAACCTTTCTTTACTTTCTTAATACCAGCAATCTCTTTACCTTCATTATCATAATATTTATATAAATTCTTACCAGCAAGAAAATCATCATGATTACCAATATAAACCCTAACAGCTTCTTTATAAAGTTTTCCTTTTTCATCAGTAACATCTACCAAAGAAGGATTTCTTGCTTTATCAAATTCTTTAATTGTTGCTATTTGTAATTGTTTTTGCATATTAAGATTATTGCTTTTTAATGCATAATTCCATTGATCATTTAATTGTCTTTTTCTATCAACATTTTTTGTGAATATCGCAGATTCATTGCCAGTAACAAAAGCTTGAGCTTCTGGATCTAATTCTTCACCAGCATCTAATTTTTTATCTTTATTAACATCATAACCAAATAGATTAGAACCAAAGTTAGTAATATCTGTACTTTTAGGACTAAACCTATTATTAAATTTATCAACTCCAAATTCAGTTTTGACATATTTTTTATTGATAGAATCATAAGTAAATGCAGTCTTATTCTGAATAGCATTGTTAGGGTTGGTATAGTTCTCTAACATCTTTTGTCTCATTATTGGGTCAGTAATCTTAGAATCAATTAAAGCACCAAGTTCTTTAGCACTAAGTTGATTTCCTCCAATTGAATAAGTTTGGTTGCCAATAGCAGATAATTCTGTATCATATAATTCAGTAGCTCTTTGATTGGTAATTCTTCTATCAATTTGATTACCTTGAATACCAGCAGCTCTACCTAAAACTTGTTGGATTTGTTGCTGTTGTTGTGGATCAATATATTCATTAGCCATAACTTCCATATCGTTCTGTAATAGAATATTATTCAAATCTTCTGGAGTCATTGTATCTTGGATTCTTTTAGTTAAATTGGTAGCTAATGTAGCAGATACCTTTCTTTTTGCTCTTTTCTCCAGGAAATCACTTACCATACCAAGAGCAGGTAATACTGTATTTGTATATGTTGCCATTATTTACCTCTTGTTAAAAAAAATCATAAGATAAATCAATTTTAGAATTATCATTTGGTTTCCATTTTCTCCAATCAAAACTAGTATCATAAAGACTTTTTTTCTTTATATTTTGAGTAAATGGATCTTCTATATTTGTTTCAGTAGTTATTCCATTATTATCGATATCGTTGGTATCATCCCCAAATAAACTATCCCAAGTTAACCCAGATTTTTCTACTGATTCACCTATTTGATAACCAGCTAATCCACCACCAATTATATTACCAACATTAACTGATGATGTAGTACCTAAACCAGCTATTTGTGTATCTATTTTTTTGTTAGCATCTAATATAGATAATTCAGTTTCAGATAATCTATTAGCTCTTTCTCCCAATAATTTTGATGCAGTTAATCCTCTAAGAGTATCAGAATTTAATACACCAGATAACCCTAATGCAGAAGCATTCATTGTATTTAAACTAGAAGTATTATATTGGTCACTTACTTTATCTAATATATTGGCTTTCTCTCCAAATGTATATTTAGCTTCTTTTAATGCTTCCTTTTGAGCTTCTATTGCTCTCTTTTCCTCTGCTTGTCTATTCTTTTCTCCCCAATAAGAAAGAGCAGCACCTAAACCAGCACTTATTAATGGTAACATAATATCCTCTTATAATAATTTTCTAAAAGTTAAACTTTTTAATATATTTTTTCTATAACTCATATTACCCACCAATCAGTTCCATAAGAAACTATTCTAATAGATGATTTTGCTGCTATAGACATTGAATCTAACCCATCTATTTTGTTACCATAATATGGTTTGACTATAACAGCATAATTATTATTTATTTTTTTTATAACCAATTCTTTTACTACAAATATTAGAGGTAAATTGATTGTTATATCTTTTGTATTTGTATCACATAATATTACATTATCGCTATCTAAGACAGTATAAGGTGAGGAGCTAACGTTTGATATCTTTATGACATTTGATGAGCTTGTAGGACTTCCTAGAACGTTTAAATTGGAAGATACAGGATTGGAAGACGTAGGATTAGTAATAGAACTATTATTTGTTGCAGATACAATAATTTTTCTATTTATTTTTCTTTCTAATCTCTCAAATTCTTTTGTAGTAGCTATATTATGTTTGAATAATAACATTATCTTTTCTCTTCTGTTTCAAATGTAATCTCATAATTATATAATATTGTACCAGCACTTAATTCAAATCTCCATTCAAAATAATCACTTAAGAATCTTGAATCTAAAGGTATATAAATTCTTTGGGTTTTTCTTTCGTAAGAAGAAATTATTTTTTTACCAGAAAAAATAGAATCTTCATCCCAAGTTATAGTTCCAATATAATCAAAATCTATATAAATAATTCTTTTATATACTCCTTCTTCTCCTAAATTGGTTAAATTAGATACTAATATAGAGTCTTTAGGCTGTTCTTCTACTGTATATATTTGATTTGCTGTTGATAGGTATTTTGTATTATCATTAGCAACAAACATAGACAAATATTTATTATATTCTATTGGAGAATACCAAGAGTTATTATCAAAAGAATATATGAATACAGTCTCCTCTAAATCATTGATATACCATAAAGTTCTTGCTAATACATCGTAGAATATATTAGAATCATTGAAACCTTTGATAACTTTATCATTTATTGGTTCAGAAAGCAATGATAAGTTCTGACCATCTGTTGCATAGATACCAGCATTAGTATGTAATATTACTCCATCTGGAGTTTCTACGATATCATATCTATCTTTTGTCACTAATCCCATTTCATCTTTGATATTAAAGATTAACAATCCATCTTCTGAAGTAATATTAATTAAAGATATTCTATCATTCTTTCTTATTCCAAGAATACCATTAATATTTATAAGATTATTACCTTCTACTTCTGGAATAACATTTATTGGATAATATATCTTTGTTAATTTGCCATTAGCAATTATAGGGTATAGTACATTAGTACCACTAATAATAATCATCAAACCATTAGAGAATATAAAATCTTCAAATATTCGTATTGGTGTATAAAGGGATTTATTTTTAATTGGATCATTAGTACCAATAGTTTGCAAAGAATAAATACCACTTAAAGATAAACCAGTTAAGAACCTAGATTGATTGTTAGCATTATTTATATAGAAACTATGTTCAAATACTAATTGATATGGATCTGTCAATTTATTTTTAATATATAATCTAAAAGACATTATCCTTGTTGATAATTCTGTAGGGAATACTAAATCTTTAATATTATATCCATAATACAAACTAGAAGAAGATTCTGTCTCAAATTTAGAATCCATTACTATTTCACTACCATCATCTAATAAATAAGAATAAAACCAATAAGTTTGATTTGTACCAGTAGGAAACGTATTATTTTCATCTGTTTCTTTTGCTATATTAGATTTATAAGTATTTGTAGTTCTATCTGTTATATCATCAGCACTTAAACTAAGTCCAGTTAAAGTAAAATCAATACCTTCAACAACTATATTAGAGCTAGTATTCTCAAAAATAGAAGAATTAAATAATGGTAATATTTTGATACTATCTTCTGCTAAATATAACTTTGCAAATTCAATAGCAGCATCAAATGAATCAGTATAAGTTTTACCAGCCAATACAGTTTTCTTACTATAAATTTTACCACTACCATAAAGATCGCCAGTGCTATTTCCAATAGAAACTCTAACAGAATCTTTATCTTCTTCACTTTTAAAACGAACTTTAATATCATATTCAGTAGTATATCTTAAGGTTATGTATGTTTCATTTGTAAACACATTTTTAATATTAGAATATATATATTTCTTAAATTTCCATATATACCCACCAGAAAAATCTTGTAATTTTCTATCAGCAAACTTTTCTTCATAATTAGAAAAAGTTACAGAAGCTGTTTCTCCACCTAATTGTATAGAAGTTTTTTCTAGTGTAAAAGTAGTAACATCTATACTTGTTGAAGGAATAATAGGATTTAAATAAATACCATTTTCTGAATAAAAATTTGAGTCTACAAGTCTATTTGTCACTCTATTTATCTTCTGTAATTGGTATGATTGAGTACTAGTAGTAATATACAATATGCCTTTCTCATTTATAGCTTTTCTAAATACTCCAGATAGCGAATACTTTTTCCTTTCAGAAAAATCATTGCTATTGATAATATCAATATATATATAGTTATCATCAGCAACATAAATGATAGCAAAGAAGTATTCATAATTAAATACATAATTAGAAACATATTCTTCTGAAGATTCTCCTTCAATACGAGAAACTCCATATTTATCATTATCTAAAGCTATTTCAGAAAACCATAATATAGTCTTATAACTATCAGAGAAAAGAGTGTCAGCATCTCCTTCAATAGAGTCTCCACTATTAGATGTTGCTATAGGGAACAAAGAAGTATTTGCAATTGTATTGTCTTTATTGTTGGGTATATTGGATAAAGATATGATAGGTGATACATTATATCCTTTTGCTTCTAAATGTGTCTTAGAAGGTGTTGCAGAGAGCTTCTTGGTATATTCTGGACTAGATATTACTTCGTTAAAGTTAGAATAAATGCCAGGAAATTTATTTATTTTAATTTTCACTTTATTTCCTTAAAAATTTATCTGAAATCCATAACCTACATAAAAATCAAATTCTTTGTGAATTAGTCCATATCCAAATCCACCACCAAAACTATGAGAGAAGGAAGGCATTTTGGTAACACTTATTCTAAAT
>Ga0100403_1000679_pt1 | contig 33605 bp, 32 predicted proteins | sample CryGeymet201501t_FD_83663 | JGI IMG/M metagenome (GOLD analysis project Ga0100403, IMG submission 83663) | Groundwater microbial communities from Crystal Geyser aquifers in Utah, USA - Crystal Geyser metaG 2015-01t | ecosystem: Environmental > Aquatic > Deep subsurface > Groundwater | place... | reverse complement strand
TTCACCTTGCGGCAATGTCTTTTGTAAGTTGTTTCAGTTGTGCATTCTCGCTGATACTCCACGTGACAGTGATAGTAGGCATGCGAGCTCAAACTAAAAAAGGCTACAATTAAAGGTAATACAGTTAGAAATTTTTTCATTAGGTCCTCCACTTTTTACCAACACCCCAACGCGAAACTGGTTAAAGCATCTTGATTGGCGACCTGTCAAACAGTATAGGGCAATCTTGAGCCACTGTTGTTTGACACTTTGAGTAAGCGGAGTTTTAATTGTGTCTCAAATGAGGGGTCAAGTCGCTTTTTTTCTCAATGGAAAGTTGCATCAAGTATCGGGTTCCACATGTTTTTTAACTCTTTCGGATTATTTGCGAAGAGAAAACGCACTCACAGGAACAAAAGTTGTCTGCGCAGAGGGCGATTGTGGAGCTTGCTCTGTTTTAAAAAGCTCTCCTGTGTTTTTAGCTACGCCTAAGCCACATTTTGAAATGGTCAACTCTTGCATTGCACTTGTTGCTCAAATGGATGGATGTGTTCTGTTAACGGTCGAAGCCTTGGGAGAGTTGAATAATCTTCATCCGGTTCAAAAAGCCATGTATGAAAGTCATGCAAGCCAATGTGGGTTTTGCACACCTGGTTTTGTCGTTGCTATGGTCGATATGTTTGAATCACATAAAGGGGCTTGTAGTGAACAAGAAATCAAAAATCACCTGACGGGCAATCTTTGTCGCTGCACGGGCTATCAAAGTATTATCGAAGCCGCAAAGTCACAAAGTAGTGATTTGTATCTCCATCTACGTAAAAAGTATTTAGGGAAGACTGTTGTAGAAACACTTACAAAGTTTTGCCGCAAGGCTTTGATGGTCGAAAGCCAAGAAGCCGTGCTCCTGGCGCCTTGCTCTAAGTCAGAGTTGATATCTGTAATAAAAAAACACCCTAAAGCCGTGATGATCGCTGCCGGAACCGATTTGGGAGTTCAAAGAAACAAACATGGTAGACGTCCTCCGGTGTTGATCTCGTTACATCTCATAAAAGAACTCTATGAGACAAAATTCTTAAAAGATAAAGTTGTTGTTTCAGCCAGGGTGACTTTTTCTGAGTTAAGAAAGTCTCTTTTAAAAAAATGTCCAACTGTGGCCAACTTCTTAGACGTCTTTGCATCTCCGCAAATTAAAAATGTGGCCACTCTTGTGGGCAATGTGGCCAATGGCTCGCCCATCGCGGATGCTCCACCATTTTTGTTTGCTCTCAATGCTCGAATTAAGGTGCTTAGCTCTAAAACCGAAAAATTAATCGAGATCCCTATTGTAGACTTCTATTTAGATTACCGTAAGCTGAAGTTGAAAACGGGAGAGTTGATCTGGTCTGTTTCTTTTGATTTGCCAAGCAAGAATGAGACTCTTTATTTGCAAAAAATCACACAAAGGAAAGATCTTGACATTTCTTGTGTCAATGTAGGGTTTTGGTCAAAGAAGTCTTCTAAAGCGAAGTTGTCAGATCTTCGCTTGGCCTTAGGTGGAGTGGCTGCCACTCCTGTTCGTTTGCAAAAAACAGAAAAAGCTTTTTTAAAGAATCAAAACCTTGAAGAAGCCCTTAAGATTGCTCAGTCCGAAATTAGTCCACTATCGGACTTGCGCGGCAGTAGTGCTTATCGACGCTTAGTTGTTCATAATTATTTGAAAGACTTTCTTTCTAAGCAGGTCAGCTTATGACTTCCCCAAAGCATGATTCTTCGATGACTCACGTCTTGGGCGCAAGTGAGTTTATTGATGATCGTCCTTTGTTCATAAATGAACTCTTTGTTGGTTTAGTTTTAAGCTCTTGTGCTCATGCCAAGATAAAAGTTGTCAACAAAAAGCAGGTCGAAGCTCTTGAGGGAGTGGAAGGGGTTTTTACTGCTAAGGATTTTCACGCCAATGTATGGGGAACCATTTTTCAAGACCAACCTCTCCTTGTAGAGGATGAAACCCAATATGCCGGAGAAGTAATTGCGATTATTGCCGCCAGAACGGAGGCCGCACTCAAGGCTGCCAAGCAATTGTTTAAAGTGAATTACAAGAAATTGCCCGCGGTTCTCTCTATTCCCCAGGCCATCAAGGAAGAAAGCTTTATTGCTTCTGCTCGAAGCATTGTGCGAGGTGATGTGGAAAAGAGTTTGAGCACAGCTCCTCGTAAACTTGAAGGTGAAATTCATATTGCAGGAGCCGAACATTTTTATCTTGAGGTCCAGGCCTGTATTGTTTACCCCCAAGAACAGGGGCGAATGGAAGTGCATTCCTCTAGCCAGCATCCCACAGAGGTGCAGCATGTTGTGTCTCATGCGCTTGGTTTGAAAAGTAGTGATGTGGTTGTAATTGTAAAACGCATGGGGGGTGGTTTTGGTGGGAAAGAATCTCAGTCGAGCCCTATGGCTGCTTATGCCGCATTGGTTGCTCAAAAGCTGAATTGTCCTGCGCGTCTAATCTTAGAGCGCGAAGAGGATATGATCGCTACCGGAAAACGCAATCCTTTCTACATTCAATACAAAGTAGGTTTTGATGAACAGGGGAAGATTTTGGCCTTGGATTCAAAGCTTTACTCTGATTCGGGTGCTTATGCGGATTTATCGACTTCAATTATGGAGCGCGCGATGCTCCATAGTGATAGTGCCTATTTCATTCCACACATGCGAGTAACTGGACAGGTTTGTAGAACAAACTACCATCCTCACACAGCCTTTCGTGGCTTTGGGGGACCAAAAGGAGTGGTTGCTCTTGAAAGAATTGTAGAGGAGATTGCCTTTATTCTGAACAAAGATGCTTTAGAGATTCGAAAGCTCAATTGCTATCAAGGCACAAATAATCTGACTCATTACGAACAAGTCGTAGAGAATAACATGCTCCCTGAGCTTTTTTCTAAGTGTGAAGAGAGGTTCGACTATTTTGAGCGAAGAAAAGCTATAGATTTCTATAATCAAGATTCACTTGGGTGCGATGGCGAGTTTCTTCAAGGCTTGTCTCTCACGCCTGTGAAGTTTGGTATTTCCTTCACTACTCGTTTCTTGAACCAAGGCAATGCTTTGGTGAACGTGTATCGAGATGGCTCAGTTCAGGTCTCAACAGGAGCTACCGAAATGGGGCAAGGGGCTTATCGTAGAATTTCTCAAGTGGTCGCAAGCGAGTTGGGTGTTCAGCTAGAAGCTGTGCGTGTAATGCCAACCTCTACAGAAAAGAATGCAAACACTTCTCCCACGGCTGCTTCTAGCGGAACCGACATCAACGGCGCAGCTGCGGCTCTTGCTGCCCAGCAAATTAGACGAAGGCTTTCAGAGCTTGCTCTACAGCTTTTCTCCAAAGATCAAAAACTCTGGGCTAGGGTAACAGCTCCCCTGGGTACTGAGCCCGAGATTGAAGTAGTTCCTAATGGAGGCACTCAAGATATTTCTGAAGTGTCATTGTGGCAGAATGTAATTTTCAACGAAGGTAGAGTGTTTTTAAAGGATGTTCCCGATAAGTGCATTTCCTTTGAAGAACTTTGCAATGAGGCTTATTTGAATCGGATTTCTCTTTGTGAATACGCCCATTATAAATTTCCGGGTTTGAGTTTTGATAAAATTAATGGAAAAGGCGATGCGTTTTTGTATTTCACTCAAGGTGTTGCGGCCTCTCAAATTCAGCTCAATCGACGCAGTGGAGAGCTAAAGGTTTTAGCTTGTGATATCCAGATGGATTTAGGACGGCCCATAAACCATGCGCTCGATAAAGGTCAGATTAGTGGTGCTTTCGTTCAAGGAATGGGTTGGCTCACCACCGAGAAGCTCTTCTATCAAGAAGGAGTGCTCAAGAGCATTGGCCCGTCGACTTATAAAATTCCAAGTGTTCACGATATTCCCAGGGAATGGAATATCGAAATGATCAATAACCCCAATAACAAAGTTGCCATTCGAGCCTCGAAAGCTGTTGGAGAGCCACCTTTACTATTGGCTATTTCTGTTTGGGCTGCCATAGAAAATGCTCTAAGTTATCAACGAAAAAGCTTAGGAGAGCCCTTTCCTAAGCTCAATGTGCCTGCCGATAGCGAGAGTATTCTTGCTGAATTAGACCCAAAGGCCTATAAAACTATGCAGGAGCTGTGATGACTTTCGAGTATTTTAAGAAGGCAGGACAGTTGGCTCAGGCGGGTAAACCTTTTGTAACAGTGACGATGCTTTCGCATCGTGGGCATGCTCCTCAAGACAATGGCGCGAAAGCGATTGTAACAACGGAAGGGCTTTTTTCGGGCACCGTAGGTGGCGGTAAGGTCGAAGCCAAGGCTATCGTGTTTGCTCAACAATTATTGCTCGAAAAGGCGACAGCGTCTTTTGAGCGAGTTACTTGGAACCTTCAAAAGGATGTGGGAATGACCTGCGGCGGAGAGGTGGAATTTGTCTTTGAGCTTTCTTCTCCTAAAATTTGGAAGGTGTGTGTGTTTGGCGCGGGCCATGTTGCTCAAGCTGTGGTTCGTCTGCTTTTGACTTTGGATTTGACTGTTGAGTGTTATGACCCTCGTCAAGAATGGCTAGATAAGATGCCCCAACTTAACGACCGTTTAAAGTGTCATCTCTATAATTCAGAAGATGATCTTGATAAAGTTGTTTCTTTTGAAAGCCAAACTTATTACCTTTGCCTGTCTCAAGGACATTCCTTTGATATGCCGATTTTAAAGTCTATTTTACTGCGGGGTTCTCCAGAATACATTGGAGTCATTGGCAGCCCAGTAAAAGCGCTTCAGGTTCGAAAGGCTTTGCTGGAAGTGGGGGTTCCTGCCGATCGAGTAGAGAAACTCTATTGTCCAATGGGCTTAAAGATTGGTTCGAACGCACCATCGGAGATTGCTATTAGTATTGCCGCTCAGATTTTGGGTCATCGTGATCAGAGGAAATCTCAGACTCAACCGCATTCATAATTGATGCCAGGCGAGGGTGTTTGTTTTCTATTTTTAAGGCCACTCTTTTTAGTGGGAAAGCTCGAATTAGGTAGAACAAAACCAATCCTACGCATAAAGCGCGTAACATAGTCCAAACTTCTTGAGTTGGGGTGAGTGCGGTTGAGAAAACAAAGAACACGGTCATGAGAAAAAAGGATAGAAGCATGAGTGGAGAAAATAAGTCTTTTAAAGCTCCTTTAAAGGGATGTTGCTGTGTGTGGCTAGTCGTCGATTTCTTTAAAAGAATTTTTTTTCCGCTTTGCGAAAGACTAGAGCTTAATCGTTCGAGCTTTTTACTCTTAGAGAACAGGCCTAGGGAAAATGCGATTGAAAGCTTGATCAGAACGCAGGCAGCGTATATCCAGAGGCCCCAATCTAGAGGAAGAGATAGTTGCTCGCTAAGTTTGTCGAGTCCCCAGAAGAAGGCTTCAAAGAATTCTTGACCAAAAATTAGCCAGGCAAACAAGAGAGGTTGTGCAAAAGCCCATAAGGCCAGCATAGACATTGAAGTAGCCAGGGCAATGGGGGTGCTGCCAAAAGCTAAGACCCCTAAAGAGAAGAGTGCTCCCTGAATGCTAATGGCAATCATAGGGGTCAGTTTCTTTCCAGCTGGAGAGAGGCTTTTAAAGAGCGCAGCGAAAACTGAAATTTCTAATGAGACAGAGACGAGTTCTACTCGTTTTGCTTGAGATTCTTCTTTGTGTGAACGGACAGCGTTGCTTAATAGATAGGCTTGATTGAGGGAGAGAAAATGCCCACTAAGTGGAATGTGGAGAGCGTGGAGTAGGGAGCCCAGTCCTGCTTCTGTTAAAGAAAGCAAGGCGACGTATTTGCTAGTGATCTTGTGTCTTATTTGGTTGCGATCCATGCTCCAACCAATACGAGTGTCGCCCCTAGTGCTCTTGTCCATGAAAGAGCAATTCCTTCAAAGCCTTTGTCCCAAAGAGCACTAAAGATAATTTGTGCCGAGATTAGAATTAGAAAAGTGCTGAGAGCGCCAATCTTTCCAACCGAAAGTGGGAGTCCTGCGACGATGGCAAAGCCTGCAAGCCCAGGTATCAGATACCACAAACGAAAGGTTGAAGAGGCTGCTTTTCCACTCCATAGGCCCATGGATAAGCAAAGAAAGCCAACAGCAAGAAGAATACTTGTGTTGAGAACAATGGTCCAACTTAAGCCCCAGCTGGCGGCAATTTTGCGATTAAGACCCGCTTGGATGACGGCACAAAACCCAACAATAAATGGTATTAAAAAATCGACTCTCAACATGTTAAACCTAGCTTTACTTCAAAAGAAGGCGGCAGACTACTCTTAGGCTACAGCAGTTCGTTGATGAGTTTCCAGATCTCTGGGTCACGCTCCGTGAGTCCGTGTGCCCCGAAAGGGTTCATGGTGCTATGGTTACTGTAGTCCATGAGGAAGTTTCGATCAGCCAAGGGTGCCGGCCCCGAATGCAAGAATCCAAACTCGATTTGATAAAAGTGAAGCCAGTGGTTTGCAAAATTCTGCACGATCTCAAGAGTTTGAGCTTTCTTTCGAGGAAACTCCAAACACCCCTTAGTTGGACTGACGAGCCCCTTGATAAAAAGATGTGGGGGGCAGTGTTTCTTACTGATTGGATCAATCGTGACTAAATTTACAAAAGGACGGGTGAGTTCGGGGGTTGCTGAGTATCGCTTAGCTAGAAGGTCTGCAAGATCTAAGACTAAGTCTCCACCTAAAGACTGACCAATGAGGGTGACTGAGTTTTCTTTGTTTTCAATTGCGAGGTAAAAGCCAATTTGTTCGGCAAGCTCTTTGGTGGACGCGATGTCGTTGTGCATTTTGGTGAACTCAGAAACAATTTCTAGAGAATCGTTCTCGAGGTATCTAACTTCGCGAGTGTGTTTAAGGACGTCATAAGAAACTGCTAAGTTCGACATGGAATAGCAGGCGCGAATGACGAGGGAGCTTCTTTGCGTATCGAGGGAATATTCCTGGTCTGAGCCGACGATGGCTTTTTTTAGAGGTTTCCACATGCGCATCTCTGAGGGGTCGGAAGCCCACGGGCAGCTGCCAAATCCTCCGGCAAGAAGCACGATGTCTTTGGCTGCGCTCACTGTGCTTAAAAAAAGAATAGATAGAAGTAATGCTTTGCTAGTCGTCCGCCCCATGGGCTGTGAATTTAGTTGAGTTTCGCTGATTTGAATAGGTTTGATATTCAGCTTACTCAAAACAGTCATATTTTTGCGTAACGCAGTGTGAGTCCTAGCTTAACTCTTAGGTGTAGGGGCTTCTTTCTTTCATGAAGTCGAGCTTACAATGAAGTTAGGTCATAGGGGGACTTCCGAGATGCAAAAGATGATAGAGTTTTTTACGGCAGGCAGCTGGCCAATGGTGCTTATTCTGTGTGTGGCTGTTTTTGCGGTAGCAATTTTTATTGAAAGATTTTTAGTGCTCTACTTTAAGGTGGGCATTGATAAAGATAAATTCATGGCTCACGTTTCTAGAGCGATTCTTGCGGGTGACCTTAACTCTGCAGTGAATTATTGCAACGAAAGTCGCGGACCACTTAACAGCATTGTTAAGGCCGGGATTGTTGCGGTAATGAATAAAGGCAGCAACGAAGAGGTTCAGACTTCTATGGACGTTGCGGCTCTTCGTGAAATTCCTTATGTAGAAAAGCGAACTCCTTGGCTTCCTCTTCTAGGTAACGTGGCAACCCTCATCGGACTTTTGTCTACTATTTGGGGTTTGATCCAAGCTTTCGATGCAGTTGCGACTGTAGAAGCTTCTGTTAAGGCCGTTTACCTAGCTCAAGCCATTGCGGTTGCCATGAACGGAACAGCTTTTGGATTGATGGTCGCTATTCCAGCTCTTCTTGCGTCAGCTCTTTTGAGTGCAAAAACTCAAGACATTCTTGATGATGTTCATGAGCTAAGCGTTTCAACTTTGAACCTAATTGTTCAGAACCGCGAAAAGTTTAAAGTTTAAGATCTCAGTTAAGGGGTAAGATTAGGTGAAGATTAAGGATAGAAATCCGGGAGTTGGTCGCAGGGAGTTTCCCAGCAACTTGAATCTTGTTCCGTTTATCGATTTGTTTTCAACCATCATCATCTTTTTGATTATCACAGCGGTGTTTGATCGTTTGGCGACTTTAGAGATTAACCTAGCGACTGAGAATGCTTCTTCAATAACAGTTCCGACTCCCGATCTTAAAAAGATTGAGGCAGTGCGGAAGGTCACCATCCGTAAAGACTCCATGGTTTTGTTTGACTCTGGTCGAGTCCAAACTATCAAGAAAGAGTCGACCGTAAATGACGAGGGTGAAGAAGTTACTGAGTTTAACTACGAACTAGTGGGTCAGTTTATGGCAGAGGCTAGGCAACGAGATCCTGAAGGTAAGAATATTGTGGTTTTTTCTGACGATAAAGCCATCTATGCCGACCTTGTTAAAGTGCTGGATTTTGCCTTGTCGGAATCCTTTACCGATCTTGTCGTGACGGGAAACCAATAGAAAGGACTATGGGGCAATGGGCGTAATAATACCTGGTTATCATATTAAAAGTGAATATGATTTAGAAGAAATGCGCTTTAAGCTTCGTGGTTTGGGAAAGCAGCGTGCTTTATCCCAGGAGTTAACCCTAACCTCGATGATCGACATGTTCGCGGTGATCATCATTTTTCTAATTCAAACTTTTTCGGCTTCAGGTGAGCTTGTTTTTGTTCATAAAGATATTACTTTGCCGGATGCCTCGCACGGCCAGCTCATTGAAGAGCGAGCACCTATTATTACCGTCATGGCCGACCGTATTATTATTGAGGGAACAGCTGCTGATAGTAATCAAGACATCGAAGACAAGGTCGAGGAAACCGATTGGAAGCTTCCTTTGATGCAACAAAAGCTAAATGAATACAGACAGTTTTGGGAGACTTATAACCCGGGAACGAAGTTTCCTGGAGAAGTCTATATTCAGGCTGATAAGGAATTAGACTTCCTTTACTTAAAACGAGTTCTTTTTACCTTGGTTAAATTAGAGTTTACAAGCATTAAGCTAGCGACTCGTGGTGATCCAGATCCTAAGATTTATACCAAAGAAAAAGAAGAGCTAAGCAATTAGAGTTTTAGAGAGTATTTCTCGTGTTTGCGATGCGGCACTATCTGCGCACTGCAAGTTAAATGGCTAGAAAGTCTTTCGAGCAATGTTTTTTAAGTGTGGCTTAATCATAAGTGGGGGAATAATCTTTTTATGTCAATTTTCAAAATCACAACCGTGTCTTTATGCTTGAGCTTTTCTTTAGCGAGTTTTGCTCAAAAAGCCATTCTTGCAGATCAATTACTTTTGGATCAAGCCGGAATTAAGGTGATCTATGCTGATGATCTTACTGGTCTTGCTTACGCAGAGATCAATGATCAAGAAGAGGGTCTGTTGCAGAAGTATGCTCATGCACTAGGCAAGTGTGGTGGGTTTGAAGCCCTTTCTCAGGACCGTTCTCTGTCGGCTATGGAACTTGATTCAGTCTTTTTTAGTGTTCAGGTTATGAATACCAAAATGATGCGACTGGCTTCTCAGGGGTTTGTTCCACAACCAGAGTTTAGTGAGGATATCTCGACTGCTGTTGCGATGGTTTCAAAAGAACGAATCAAAAAGCATGTTGAGTGGTTGAGCTCCTTTCATTCTCGTAATCATAAAAGGTCCAATGCCAACGAGCCTATTCAGGCTGTAGCAGACTATTTAGTTGCGAATTTGCCGAGCAATTATGAAGTTAGTTTGATTGACCACAGTTCTACTCGTCAAAAAAGTATTCGAGTGAGGCTTCAAGGAGCTGTTCGCCAAGATGAAATCGTTGTTTTGGGTGGGCATATCGATTCGATTGTTCAAAGTATCTTTGATCCTGATCCTCGCTCTCCTGGAGCCGATGACAATGCTTCTGGTTCTGCAGACGTTATGGAGACAATGTTTATTCTGGCCGAGATGGGCTTTCAACCAGCACGTAGCTTAGAGTTCTTTTTCTACGCAGGAGAAGAGTCTGGTCTTTTGGGTTCAGCCGAGATCGCAGAGAGCTACAAGAATGCTGGCAAGGATGTCGTGGGAGTTATGCAGCTTGATATGACGTCATTTGCGGGTAGTGGAGAATTAGTTTTCTCTAACATGACCGATTTCACTGACCCTACATTAAGAAGCTTTATTGAGAATCTTAATAATCTTTATGTAGGTGGAACTGTGATTCATTCTAAATGTGGATACGGTTGCTCGGATCATGCCTCTTGGTATCGAAGAGGGTATCCTACCGTGATGCCTTTTGAGTCACACATGGATGATTACAATTCAAAGATTCATTCAAAGAATGACATCATTGATTCAAACACCAACTTTGAACATGCAGCTATGTTTGCAAAGTTGGCCGTGAGTTATGTAATGGAACTTTCATCCAATAGTTGGAGACCAGGTTCGTTAGCGACTCGCTAAGAGTCTGTTTTGATTTTGAACCAGAGTTTATGCTTTTGAACCAAGATGCTTTGCGTCTTATGGGTGAGTTTTACACTTTCCTAGAAATTTTAAGTTAACTCTCTCTCTCACTCATATAGGATGCACCTTGTCCTATTGGGGTGATGGAGGAATCAAATGAAATTTTTAACGTTAATTCTTGCTAGTGTATTGTTTTCGGGTGCGGCCTTTGCCGGTCATGATAGAGTCATAACGGTTGTGGGTAATGGAGTTGGTGGAACCACTCATGGTGATAAGCGAGCTGCTTGTGATCGCGCGGAAGATGATGCTGCTTCTGAGTGTTCAAGTCGTCGTGGCTACCTAGAATATGTTCGAGAACGTTCGTGTAATTGTCAGAAGAAACCCGGTTCTCGAGACGATTACACTTGTCGCGCAAGTGTTTACGGTGACTGCTACATTCGTGGACGATAGTCTATTGGTCTAGCGTTTAAGATGTTCGAGAGGGCTCCTATTATTAGCCCGAGGGTTGATTTCTGGGATGCGTTGTAGACTAAGGGTTTAAACTTTTGTTTCGCATTCCCGTAAAGCTTCGACAGAATATAAAATGGAGTCTTTGACTGACTTTATTGCAATATCGCGATTTGAACTCTCGGGGATATTGTCCATTAAAAACTGAGCATAAGTCCAAGCCTGTTTGTAGATCTCGTCGACCTTCAGCCTTTGTTCCGGTTTATCAAGTGGATGGTATTGAAATTTGTGTTCAATGCTTTCTTTTTTCATCAGAGATGCATCTAGCAAAAACTAAAGCCCATTGCTAGTGGTAAAAGCATAGCCTAAAGAGTGGGCGGAGGGGTCAACGCAACACTGGCCTAGAGGTGAATTGGCTTAGACAAGGTTGAGCAACAGTGCGATCGAAATGGCCACTCCCAGAGAGAGTGCGCAAGGCCACCATAAATACTTAAGTAAGTTGCGTTCTTGATTAACCAGTCCTACCGTTGCTTGAACGGCCGCCAAGTTTTGAAGTGAAACCATGTTCCCGGCACCAGCGCCTACCAACTGAAGGCCTAATACGAGACTTGCATTAGCTGCCAAGATTAGACTGCTTTGTGAGAGAAGGGGGCCAACGAGTAAATTAGAAACCGTAGCGCTTCCTGTAACAAAAGAGCCTGCAGCTCCTGCAATTGGAGCAACAATAATCAGGAGGGTTTGAGCCCAAGGTGAGTCAATAAGCTCAAAAAGGGCGAATTGAGAAGTGAGGCCACAAAGAAGCATTTGTGCCAGACCTGCCATGCAGAAGATGGCAAGCAAAACTTTAGGCAGGCGTCCCGCAGCCTTTTTCAATATGGCTATAATTTCTCCAAAGCTATTCCGAGGGTGATCCATGGCAAAAAAAGCTATGGCTATTAAAAAAACCAATCCAGGCTGAAATACTGCAATATCTTGAATATGACCTAAGAATTCTATCTTTATTGTTAGGTTCAACAAGGCGATCTTTGCCAGCAAAAGGAAAGCACACACCCACAAATATGGAGAAAAAGAACGAACTAGGGTTCCCATGATTACCCAGGTGTTAATAGTGGCGGACTTTTCTGCAAAAGTTTCCCTCTTACGTCTCAAAAGGAAAAAGCAGAAGATCGACATGCCAATTAGAGATCCAGCAAGAGAGGGAAGCTCAGGTCCAAACCACGAAAGAACAAAAGCTGGAAGAGTAAAACAGAGTCCGGCAATTAAAGCCAAGAATAAGCCACGCTGTAAAGAAAGGTTTATTGATTTTCGAGGATGTGTTTTCCATGCGAGATAAAAAATAGCTAGAGGGGGCACAAGTCCTGCAAAAACATTGATGCCTGCTCCATAGATCGCAGCGCTATCAGCGGCAAGACCTGAAAAACCCAGGCGTATGGGGGTGCCGACAGCCCCAAAGGGAACCGCAGCACTGTCTCCTACAAGAGGAAGCACGGCTGCGATGACAGGGTGAAACCCCAGGCTGACTAGCAGTGGGGCAATCAAGGCTGCTGGTGCTCCAAAACCTGCAGCCCCCTCTAAAAAGCCACAAAAAAACCAAGCCAACAACAAGGCCTCGAGGCCTAAATTGCCTTGAGTAAACTGCCCGAGAGCTTGCCGAATAGATACCGTAACTCCTTTTAATTGCATGCACTCAAGAAAGGCGATGGCGCCTAAGAGGATAAGGCCCACCTCGAAAGAGAGGACAAAGGCTCGCAATAGCGCTGTTACTAGTAATGAGCTATCGAGAAAAGAAACTTGAGGCCAAAGAAACACCGCTAAAGCAAAAGAAGAAGCCGCACTTATCCATAAGGGGCGCCGTGCTATGAGAACCATAGTTAACTGCAGAATAAATGGTGAAATAAGTGCGGCAAGTAACATGCAAAAGTTGTTATATAAAATATTCGGTCCAGGCGATGACTATTTTCGCTCACAACAAGGATGAGGTTTGAGGGGCACACCTTCCATCTAATTCACTAACTCTTCTACTTCATTCAAGGATCTATCTAGCTTCTAGCGGTCTTTGCGCAATCGAATTTGATTTGTGCTTCATTTTCTTTTTCCTTTGCATGTTTGCTGGAAAGCTAAGTCTCCTTGTCTATGGGCAATTACGTTGATAACTCACCGTTTCGCAAAGGTGAGGCCGTCGCTTTTGCGAAACAGTGCAGGCTGACTAATCTTTTGATAGCTGACTCGCGTAAAATGTAGTTTTTTGCCTAAACTTCAAACAGATCGTCGGTATAATGGAATAAAATCATTTATTTAAGCCTATTCTGCGGCTGGTCTGCCTCTTGCTTTTAATCTACTGATGAACCTACTTTCGCGACTAGAGACACGTTTTCAAGAACTTAGTTTTTTGTGCCTACTCTTGGGCACCCCCTTACTCTTGATTGGAAACATCCTTTATCTAACGGTTGAGCCAGCTGTCCTACAGACCTGGCTTGGAACGGGCGGAAGTGCATTCTTTAGAAGTGTTTTCGAGAGTGTAGGCTTAGCGGCCTTTTTGCTGCCCATTTTCTATGCAAGCTACTTAGTTGTCGTTATTCAAAGGTTCGAGGAGTTCAGACAAGCTCTTCGAAGTTACGACTTCCACGTTTTGAAATTTTTGAGTTTCGCTTTTTTGGGCATGATTTCAGCGGTCCTTTTGGGGGTTTTAGAAGCCTACTACGGATTGGGAAAAACTCTTCAAGCCGGTCTCGGTGGTGACGTTGGCCGCAGCTTGGGCTTTGCTTTATTTGAAATGTTTGGAATCTACGGTTCCTTAAGCGCAATAACACTGTTCGTATTGGCCGTGACCATTCTTGGTGGTTGGGTTGATGTGGTTGGACTTTGTGTGGCCGGTGTGGCGGGAGTTTCAAGGCTCGCTTCTAGTGCCTGGACTGATTTTCAAAAGAAAAGTGTTCAAGCTCCAAGAGCCTCTGCCATTAAAAGAGAGCATTTTTCCGAATTTGAAGAAGAAGAGCTTACTCGTGAGCACACCTTTAGCGGAGTCGCCAAAACAAGCCGTGTGGTAAATGCACCTGATAGGACTCATTCCGAAGAATCCTTCGAAAGAGAAGAGCCCGTTAAAGAGAGAAAGCTTCGCGCTGTTAAAGTTGAAGAGGAAGCAAGTCATGAAGTTTCCGAAAGTGAAGCTTCAGAGCAAAAGCCTGCTCGCCGTAAAAGGAAAGCAAAAGTTGAAGTCGTAGAATCGGTTGATGTGCTTGAAGAAACCTTAAAGGTTGAATCTGAGCCAGTGGAAAAGGAATATAGTGTTGATCTAAAGGCCTATACGAAGCGCTATGCAAATCCTTCTAAAAATTTAGTTACAAAACAATCTAAAATTAAAACTCCTTCTAAAAAAGACCTAGCCGAGAAGGCAAAAGTCATTGAAGAGCGCCTCACTAGTTTTGGTGTGAACGGTAAAGTAACGGATATTCACCCAGGCATTAGACTGACCATGTTTGAGTTTTTGCCTGACTCAGGAATTAAATTGAGCAAGATAAGTGGTCTTGGTTCAGATTTGGCTCTTTTATTGGGTGCACCTTCTATTCGAATATTGGCTCCCATTCCAGGAAAGACAACTGTTGGGATTGAAGTTCCTAACGAAGACACTTCCATTCTTTCTTTTGCTACGGGCTTAGATGAACTCGCTAAAGTTGGAAAGGGTATGAACTTGCCAATCGTTATCGGACAAGACGTATCTAATAAAATGATCGTCTCTGATCTTTCAGCCATGCCCCACATGTTGGTTTCGGGAACTACAGGCTCTGGAAAAAGTGTCTTCGTAAACACGCTCATTAGCAGCTTGCTTTACTCAAAGTCGCCTAAAGACCTTCGAATGATCATGGTCGATCCTAAAATGATCGAGTTAACTCCCTACAACGAGATTCCTCACTTGGCTGTCCCAGTTATTTCCGATGTCGAAGAAGCAAAAGATGCATTGGTGTGGGCTGAAAAGGAAATGGATAAGCGTTATCAAATTTTCTCCGAAATGGGTGCAAGGAATCTTGAATCCTTTAACGAGAAAATTAAAAAAGTTTCCAAGAAGCGGGTTGAGGGAACTCTTGGCCGCAAGATTGACTGGAACTGGGAGCATATGCCTTATTTAGTGATCGTCATTGATGAGCTTGCCGATTTGATGATTACACAAGGAAAAGAAGTTGAGATTCCAATCACAAGAATAGCTCAAAAGGCTCGTGCGGCTGGTATTCACTTAGTGCTTTGCACTCAAAGACCTTCTGCTGACATCGTAACGGGTTTGATTAAGACGAACTTTCCAACTCGAATATCTTTCAAGGTTTCTTCTAATATTGATTCTAGAACTATTCTCGATCAAAGCGGTGCCGAGAAGCTTTTGGGCAACGGTGACATGCTTTATCTTCCAAACGGTAAAAGTATTCAACGCCTTCAAGGGGCGTTCCTTTCTGAGAGTGACGTGAACGCTGTTGTGGCCTCAATTAAGAAATAGTTTTTGTTTTTACAAAAGTAGAATGAGGAGAGAATGATGAATTTAAGAGTGTTTACCCTTGGAGTAGCGTTCCTGGCGGGCGGTGCTGCCTTTGCCGGAAGTGTTTTTGAGAATGCCTATTCGTATGCCGAAAAGAGTTTGTTTGATGATCAATATGATAGCAGCAAGCGGACTAAGTCCATTGAATTTGCAGAGAGTATGAAAGAATACACTCAATCAGATTTAGATGCTTTTGCTCGTGTCTATAATTTTGCCAAAACGAGCTTGTTTGACGATCTTTATGATGCTTCGGCAAGGTCGAAGTCTTTTGAGCTTGCGAAGGCTCTGTTTCTAAAAGATGACGAACAATTAGATCGCCTTGAAGACGCTTATAACTATGCCGAAATGATTTTGTATGACGATCTTTACGATAGTTCTAGAAGAGAAAGATCCCGTCAATTTGCGCTACAGCTAATGGAAAGAAGTCAAAAGGTTTTTGATACCTATAAATCTTCCTATCAATTTGCATTTGAAAGAATGTTTTCTGACCATTACGACACTTCCCGTAGAGAAAAATCTCGTGCCCATGCTTTAAAGAGTGTCGAAGGTATTAAAGAAGACATTATGGCCTCAGGCCCAGGCGCAAAGAAGGACTACAGCATGTGTCTAGCCTTTGAGCGAGTTTCTTCTATTCGTCGAGAGTTAGAGTTGGATCTTCTTTCTTATGAAAATCGCAGAGATAGTGTGCTGGCCATTATAAAGAAAAAAGGGCCACTGCCTGAGTGGAAACGAGAGCTTGAGCAGTCGAATTTGAATATAGAATTGACTATTAAGGCGATTGAGTCCTTGAACACTTGTCTAGGACTGAGTGATGAAGGCACTTCAACTAAGTTAAGGAAGCACAAGTAGAAATTTAGAAGTAGGTTAAATTTAAACAGGGGTTAGCTGTCTGAGGAGCGAAGCACGTCAGCCGGAGTGCTTCTCAGTGAGTTTCTGGCTAATAGTATTGCGATCAGGCTTAGAAGTGTGGGCAAGGCGAACGAGACCACTAAGAGGCTCCAGAAAGGTGGAGGCGCAAAGGGTATCTTTAGAGCAAACAAACAAACTAGAGACACCACAATGAGTGACATGGCGACTCCTACGAGTGTTGCGATAAAGCTCATGAAGATGTATTCGTAAGCCAGAGATTTTATAATGACCGGACTTCTAGCGCCCAGTGACTTGAGTAGGGCGATCTGAGAAAGTTTTTCTCTTTGTCTAGCTAGAAGCATTCCAACGAAAACTAAAACGCAAGCGGCAATGCTAAATAGCCCTAGGCTGAGAATGGCAAAAGAAAGGCGATCTAAAAGGGTGGAAACTTTTAGTGCTATAGACTCTCCGTCAATTACGCTCAGTTCGGGAAAGCCTTTCTGTAGGCGTGTCTGTAGAGTGGGAAGCTCGCTTTGAGAGACTCTTGCAGAGCCGACGAAATTAAAAGGTGCTCCTCCAACGTCTTCTTCGTTCAAGACAATGAAAAAGTTGGGTCTAAAACTCCACCAGTCGACCTTTCTTAAGGAGTCGACGCGAGCTTCAAGGGGAACGCCGGCTAAATTTATTTTAAAGGCATCGCCAATGTTTAGATTCACTCTCGAAGAGAAACTTTCCTCTAAAGAGACTCTAACCACGTTGGGGTTTCCTTTTGCAAAAAGAGTGTCGCCCTTGGATAGCTTTTCACCTTTTTGAATGCGACTTCTCTTGGTGAGTGTGTATTCACGAGTAAGGAAGCGTTTCTCGTCGTCGTCTTCTACTCCTTGGTCATCTTCTAGTCGATCCTCGATGATGTCTTCGCCTTTCAAGCTGAGTAGTCGAGCCTGAATAACTGGAGTGAATTCAACGTTGCTTAGTAGTTCAGAAATTTTTTCTCTTTGCTGTTCTTGAACTCCCAACAGAAAGAGGTTTGGAGCCTCTATTCTTTGAGAGAGGTCAATTTGGGTTCGAAGAGAGTAGCCAAGCATCAGAACGCTCAAGAGAACTAAAATGCTCAATCCAACTGAAATCACAAAATACCTTGTTTTAGACCAAGAGCGCACAAGAGAATTGAGGGCTATACGAGCGCTAAATGAAAACTTATCTTTAAACTTGTGGAGAGTTGAGGCTCCTTGTTGGCCTAGGTAATTAAGAATAAGAGCAATGGATGCGATTGCGCCAAGAAATACGGTTGCCATCTTCCAGTCAAAGGAAACAACGAATAAAATAAGCAAGAGGATTCCTGCAAACATTGAGAATACTTCTTTTCGGCTTAATTTCGGGGTTGAGTTTTGAGAGGAGCGAATCGCTTCGGTCACAGGCACTTTTAAGACTTCAATCACTGGGAAATACATGGAGATAAAGACGCTTGAGGCGGTAATGGCGCTGGCAAACAACCAGGAGCTAGAGAATGGAATTTCAGAGAGGGTAACCTCAAACATCTTTTGTGCCAGATCAGCAACTTTTGATTCTAAAAATGCACCTGCACAATAGCCGAGCAGACCGCCTAGCGCTGCGCTTTCAGCTGCAAGGAGAAGATAGCTTCTTAGGATTTGTTTTTTGCTAAAGCCTATGCACCTTAAGGTTAAATCATAAGGGAGGCGTTGGTAGAGTTGGCTTCTGTAGACACTAAAAATGCCGATAGCACCTAAAAACAAGGCGCAAAGTGCAACTAGGGATAGAAAGCTGTTTAGATTCTGAATAATTCTCTGTGATTGGTTGCTGCTCCTCTCTGGGCTTCGAATCCGGACGTGGGGCTCGGGAATCCCTTTTCGAAACTCTTCTCTAAAGACAGCGAAATCCTTTGCTGTTCGAACAAGATAGTAGTGAAAGGCTCTTGATCCAACTCCAGTCAATCCGGTGCTTTCTAGGTATTTTTGGTGAAAGGCTATACGCGGTCCCACTGCGAAAACGGTGGCTAGAGCTTGTGGCTCTTCTTCTATAAAGGCTGATATTTTAAAGTCGAGCAAGCCAATTCGAATCTTCTCTCCAAGCTTAAAACCTTTGGCTCGTAGTGATTTGTCTACGATGACAGAAGCTTCTTGGCTGAGGTCTTCGATCTTTAGTTGGGGAGAGGTTTTTAACTCGCCATAGAACGGGTAGTTTCCTTCTACGGCTCTCAACATAGCTGTGCTGCCTGTCGAGTCGGGGAGGATTATGGATCCAATAAAATCGGTTTGCCTTACGATATCAGAGCTCTGGTTTCCCATCTTTAAGAGGTGGGAATAGACTTTCTCTTCAAAGGGCCGACGAGAGCTAATACGCAGGTCAGCAGTGAGTAGCTTTTTTGAATCTTGAAGAACCGTCTTTTCAATGCGTTTAGAAAAGTTTTTCAAAGTGACAAGAGCACTAATGCCAAGGGCGATGCTGCCAATTAGTAAGATGCGCGGGAGTAGCGTAACTGGACGATTCTTCTTGTATAAAAAGAGTGTTGCTCGATCAATCATTGTGCATTCTACTTCTAGTCGACAATCTTACCGTCTTTAAGCTTCAGTGTTGCGTCTCCAAGTTCTGCAACTTGAGGATCGTGGGTGACGACGATGAGAGAGCTTCCCTCTTCGCTTTGTAGATCTTTAAGCAGTTGAAGCACTTTTGAGCCGCTTTTGGAGTCGAGGTTTCCCGTGGGTTCATCCGCAAACAGGATCTTGGGTCGACTCACGAAGGCGCGGGCAACGGCCACTCTTTGCTGTTCGCCCCCAGACAGTTCGTTGGGAAAGTGAAGTGCTCGATCGGCAAGTCCAACTCTTTCCAGGATCGCTTTTGCTCTTTCTTGAGAATCCTCTTGGTTGAGTAATTCTAGCGGCAGTTGAACATTCTCAAGCGCAGTCATGGTTGGCATTAGGCGGAAAGATTGAAAGACGAAGGAAAAGTTCTTAGCTCTAAAGTCTGCTCGTTCATCTTCGTTAAGGCCAGAGAGTGCTTGGTTGTTGAAAAGCACTTCTCCGATAGTCGGTATATCGAGGCCCGCCATGATGGCCAGGAGTGTGCTTTTTCCGCTGCCACTCGGCCCTGTAACGCTGAGCCATTGGGCCGGCTTCACTTGAAAATTCAGTTGATCTAAAACAGTCAAACGACCAGAATCGCCTTGCGTGAATACTTTGCTAAGATTTTTTATTTCTAACATAATTAAGACTGCCTATTTTGCCCTGCTTTTGGGGTTTTCGCTGAATGCTAACGCAAAAAAACTTCGAATCTTGGCTTATGGCGACAGTCTTACCGCGGGGTATCGTCTTTCCAGCACTCAGGCTTATCCTGCTCAGTTAGAGGCTCTTCTAAAAAAGCGCGGGTTTGAGGTAGAGATTGTCAACGCGGGAGTCAGCGGAGACACCTCTGCTGACGCTTTAAAGCGTCTTGATTGGAGTTTGAGCCGAGGTCCTTACGACTGGGTTTTACTTTGTATTGGTGCGAATGATGGCCTGAGGAGCCTTCCTGTTGCTGCTATGAAGAGGAATATTTCGGAAATTTTAGAGAAGTTAAAGTCGAAAGGGGCAAAAGTTCTGCTTGTCGGAATGAAGATGCCAACCAACTTAAGCCCCGTTTACCGAAGAGAATTTGAGGAAACTTACAAGAATCTGGCTCAACAGCATAAGGTTTCTTTTTATGGCTTCCTTTTGGACGGTGTTGCTACAAATGCGTCACTAAACTTGATGGATCAAATTCATCCCAATGAAAATGGTTATAAAGTCATTTCAGAACGTTTGGCGGACTTTTTGATGAAAGACAAGAAATTTACGTCGTCTTTGAATCGCTGAATCAAGAACTCGAATTCCTTCTTTAAGGAGATGTAAGAATAGTTGCGCGGCGTTAGTCTAGACGCTTTGAGATATCGTGTTAGATTGAGCTTTTCTTGGGAGGATTTTTTATCATGTGTCGATTTTTTCTTTTATTTTTAATGTGTGCCTTTTCTACTGCGGGAAATGCCAAGGTGGCTCTTTTGGGGAATGTGGAAGTTGTTGCCCAAGAGTTTATTGTTGAAACCGACTCAATTGATTTGTTGGACGATCTTCTCCCCATGGAGCGAGCTCGAAAAATTGCGCACAACACTTGGGCTATTCGTGTTTCTCCTACTGCTTTGAGTGCTCTAGGGGTTGAAGGTGGCTATACTAGTCAAGCTCTTTCACTTATGTCTGCTTTGGCTGCTGTTGATGGAGTTAAACATGTTGAACCAAACTATTTGTTTTATTCTGTAGATCAAAACTCCTCAAAGTTTGAGGGCGAAGCTGCGCCCACTCATCATCCTGTTTATCCCAATGATCCGTATTTGCGAGATCAGTGGTATTTAGAGCGCACGAACGTTCCTGAAGCTTGGAGCTACACTCAAGGTTCTGCGGATGTAGTTGTGGCTGTTACTGATTCTGGAATTGCTTTTGGACATACCGATCTTCGTGAAAACCTTTTTGTTGAATATAGAAATGGGTATCCAATTTATGGCTACAACGCTTTCGAGCGAAACTATCGAGCTCATGATGATCATGGACATGGGACGACTGTTGCTGGTGTGATTGGAGCTCGGGCTAACAACGGCTGGGGAGTTGCGGGTGTAAACTGGTCTACTTCTTTGATGTCCGTTAAGGTGCTTGATGCAGGTGGAGCCGGGTCTGTGGAGTCCGTGATTGAGGGCATTTATTGGGCCGTTGACCACGGGGCTCGCGTAATCAATGCAAGTTGGGGTGGAGGAAGTTATTCTCGCGCTCTGGAAGCTGCAATTCGATATGCAAATGATAGGGATGTCCTCTTTGTCGCAGTGACTGGTAACTCACATTCGGCTGTTGCCAACTATCCAGCTGCCTACGATATCCCTAATGTGATCGCAGTAGCGGGGACAAACGAATATGATGAGCTGGTTTATTGGAGTGGGGGTCGAGATCAAATTGATATTGCCGCTCCGGGGTCGAACATTGTGACCTCTGGAATTCGTGGTGATTTGGTGCGAGTTCATGGCGGTTCCTATGCTACGGCTCAAGTTACTGCTGCAATTGCCCTGGCTTTGGCTTATCAGCCTAATTGCTCGGCTATTGAATTGAAGGAAAAGCTTTTTGAGAGTGCCGACCATTTGCGTTCTCTAAGATCTTTTGTTGGAAATGATGGTGCCCGCCTTAATGTTGGGCGTTTTTTAGAGTCTCTCTAAAGTTTGGCACAGTGTCCGAGCATTCGCTTTGATTTAGTCTCTAGCCTTGAGTAGACTCCAGATAAATTGGAGGCTCAGGGCTATGAGATCAGGAAATCCTGCATTAAACGACAAGACTTTTGGTGGTGTGTTTGCCGGGCAAGTTGCTGGCCAAGAGGTCATGACTTTATCGGGCACGGTTAATAAGTGCTTTTTGCTGGCCATTATTCTTTTGGCGACGGCTGGCTATACTTGGAATCTGTTTTTTCAAAATCCATTTAATCCCGCAATTCAAACCTGGATGTGGGTTGGTTTGATTGGCGGAATCATTTCGGCGCTGGTGGCAATTTTTAAGCCCACGACTTCTCCAATTGCAGCTCCAATTTATGCCGCTTTTGAAGGTTTAGCCTTGGGTGGCATTTCTGCTACCTTCGAAGCGCGTTTTCCGGGAATAGTTGTCCAGGCGGCTGGATTAACGATGACCACTTTGATTGCCTTGCTGATGGCTTATCGTTCAGGATTTATTAAAGCCACTGAAAACTTTAAATTGGGCGTTGCCGCTGCGACTGGTGGAATTGCTCTGATGTATCTTTTCTCCATGATTGGTGGTTTCTTTGGAATGCCTTTTAGCTTCCTTCATGATTCTAGCCTTTTAAGCATAGGGATTAGTGGCTTTATTGTTGTCATTGCGGCTCTCAATCTAGTTATGGATTTTGACTTCATCGAAGGGGCGGCGGAAAGACGAGCTCCTAAGTTTATGGAGTGGCGAGCGGCGCTGGGTTTGATGATCACTCTAGTTTGGTTATATTTCGAAATTTTGCGCTTACTTTCAAAGCTTCAAAGCCGCGATTAGGATGAAGGTCGAATGCCTAAATTAGCACTTCAAGAGTTTGATCCTCATTTACACGAAGATATTCAGTGTGAATACTCTCGGATTGGTAATGATTATAGAGTTCGCTTTTGCGTTCCTCACGCCGACACATGGGATCTTGATTGCGAGCATTCTAAGAACGATTTTGTTATAGGGCTTTGGGAGCATAGTTGCTTCGAACTTTTTGAGTTTAATGAAGAGAGTGCCGAGTATGTTGAGTGGAATATTTCTCCAACGGGTGCTTATTGGTTTTGTGAGTTCGAGGATTATAGAAAAACGAAAGCTCATTTTGAGCTAAGAGTTGCTAGCGACTTTAAAGCGATTCTAGACGGCAATAATTTCATTGTAGAGGTTTTGCTTCCTTCTTGTTTCGAGAAGGCTAGAGTGCAGCTCAATTGCGTTTTGGAGAACGCAGAGGGCAAGCTTTTTTATTTCGCTCACCGCCATCCCGCCCACAAGGCAGATTTTCATTTAAAGCTTCTCTAGGGATGTTTACTAAAAATAAATTTGTTTTCTTAACACTTTCTTAACATTCCCACTTTTCAATATGAAATTCATAACTTTGTAGGGGTTTTAACACTGGCTTAACGTTTACAGGTGTTAGTTTTTAGAGGTTATGAACCGACGCCTCCTGTTTAATGGAGACATGAAAACAAATACTTTTAGCTTTAATATGAAATTTTGCTTATCTATGTTTTTGTTGCTCTTAACGCTCGTCATAGGAGGAGTCGATTCTTCCTTTGCGGCCAATAGCGTAAAAAAGAAATATTCTAAGAAGTTAAAGAAGCAAGAGAGAAGCATCAAGAAAGCTTACCGCTCTGGCACTGTGACCGAAAGTGAGTATGACTCCTTAATGAAGAGACAAGGTGTTGCGAAGGAGCGAGTTAAAGCTTTGCCTTCTGATAGGCCAGGAAGCAAGCGTAAGATTCGTCGCGCTAAACAAGCCCTTGTGAATACTTCGTCCGCGATTTATGTCGAAAGATTGGATCGCGATAGCAATAAGTCCCCTGAAGAGATGCAAAGGGTGCGTGTCAGAAGTGACCGGAAGGAGTTGCGAAATCGTGTGAGGGCTCAGGCCGATGGCTCTGTTAGTGACAATGAAGCTCGGGCGATGAAGAATCAAGCTGAGCGGCTAAAACGAGTTCGCCAGAGAGCCCAAGCAGACGGAATGGTTGATGAGGGTGAGCTTAAGCGAATTCTTCAAGAAAAGAAGTATAGAAAGCAGTTGATCAACTGGGCGAATCGTTCTGACAGGCCTAACGCTAAGAAGCCAACCCGCGCACGTCACTAAAAATTAGTTGAATTAGTTTACGCTAGAAGGAATGTTTTTCCTTCTAGCGTTTTTCTTTTAGTTCTTTCATTCTTCGTTCAAAGGCTTCGATCTGAATTTGATTCAACTTGTCTTGAAGGATTTTGTAATTCTCTGCTTCGGTCTTGCCGCCCATAGGTGAGTGTATCTGATTTGTGTGAGCGCGATTACGTTCTTGAATAGCATAGGCCTCTGCTTCGCGGCGCTGGGCTGCAAATTCACTGATTTCCTTCGTTTCTGAGGTCGAAGAGGGTTTGGGAGTGTTCCATATCGGTGCAGGAATCATGCGTCGCTCGGACCTTAAGCTTTCATGGCGAGAAATTAATTCAGGGTGTTTGGAGAAGAAATCTAACTGAGCCTTTTTTACTTTATCATATATGCGGTTCATTCCAGCTTGGAAGTTCTTCGGAGTTGAGTCGGATTGGCCTACTGAGAGAAGTTTAGAATATTCATTTCTAAACAATGTAGCCCAAGTGTTTTCAGCATTTAAGAGTGCATTCAATTGTTCTTCGCGCTGCTTTTTAGCTGCGAGATCGCTAGGAGTGCTTTGGCTTTCAGCTTTTAGAGTCGGCGCTTCTAAGATTTGAGGATTGTAGAGACGAAGAGAGCGGTCTTCTCTTTTATGTGCTTGAGGCGCTTCAAGCTTGGTGTAGGCTTTTGACCATTCCATCGGGTCAGAGTGCATTTGGTTTAGTTGATTGTATTTGCGTCGCCACTCTTCGTTTTGTTTTGCGTAGTTTTCTTGGCCTTGTCGGTCGGCTATTTCGACTTGGGATTTGCAAAAACGGTAACTTTCGTAAAAGGCTCCTAGAGCCGTCGAACTTTTGGGTGTTTCCGCGATGGGGTTTAAGTTGCTTTGTAGTTGGGTTTGATAGTCTCTCCATTTGCTCTCAACTTCTTTCAGGCATTCCTTCGAAATCTTCAATGGTTCAATTCTTGCTTGTGGTTCTAGAAGAACATCATTTCCATGACCCTTTAAGATCAGTTGTTGCTGACCGCTTTGAGCTAGTTCGAGCTGGGTTTTTAGTTTAAGAAATTTTGCACGGCAGGCCTCTCGCGATTCTTTACCTTCTTTGACGGCAAATCCTAAAACACGGAACTCTGAGTTTTTAATGACTATGCTGTGGTGAACAAGCGGTAGGTTGGGGTGGCCTTTGGCATTCAGACCTTCGATAGGAACAAGTGGTCGGTTGGATTGGTCTTCTGCATTTAGGCTTCCAATTCCTACAATGCTGATGGTGTGGTCGCCTGGGCCTTCACAGTCGGCGTAGACTTTTGTGTGGGTCGATTCCAGCAATTCAACGCTTACCTTGGAAGGTGCATTCATTTTCTCTAGCAGACTCAGCTTTGTTGGCGTGGCCTTATCTTTGCCTTTGTTAGTGGGCAGGTGGCGTTCGTAATAATATTGAAGACTCAAGGCTGGTTGAAGGGTGGAAAGGTCTGGGGTGACTGACTGTAATTCGGGAGAGAGTTTAGCTAAGTAGGCGGAGACATCCTCCATCCCAATGGCTCCTGAGAGCGCTAGTTTGGCCGCGATGATTTCTCCTTGTTCTCTATTTTCGGGCCTGGCAGCAAGGCTCGTGATCGAGGCATTTGCTTCGCTTTCAAAGTTGGAGGGAGTAAGCAGGGCTCGATCAAGGAGTTCTAGCTGTTCTGGCGAGCCAGGGTTTTCGCTAAGAGTTTTGATGAAGCGATTGTAGTTAAGTGTTTCTATGGAAAGCCCATTGAAGCAGTAGAGGGCGGTAAGAGAGGCGATTGTTAATTTGGGTAGTGACAGTATGTTAATGATTTTCATCGCTTGATTCATAGAATAACCAAAGCCTCATACGAATGCTAGCTTTAGAGGGCCATTCCCCTGCCAGCAGGGGCTAAAGGTGCATTTTTATGGCGAAGCACAAGCTTTTGAGTTAAGAGCTTCAGCCATGGATAAGAAAAAGGGCATTGTGTATTTGACGGATGTCGAGCGTGATCCTGTGGAGATAGAGCTCAGTGAAGATTCCGTTGATCATCCTTGGATTCGCAAGGCCATTGAAGAGGCTGCCCCCACTGAGCTGGAAATGAGTGCCACTGAATGGGCGGATGCATGTAAGCTGAAGGGCAGCATGCGCGTCGAACGCCTGGGGGGCGAATACATGCTTTCCGGGGATTTTAAGGCGGATGTTCAAGGGCTTTGCAGCCGTTGTGGGGATGGTTTTCCCACAAAGCGAGATGCCGATGTCCGCTTGTTTTTTGAGCCGTCTAAAAAATCTAAATTTATTCAACCACTTATGGATGGCGGTGATCCAGATTACATTATTCTTGAGAACGATCGCATTGAGCTAGCGCCGTTGCTCACTGAGCAGATTTTGGTTCAGGTTCCTGTGGCTGAATGTCCCAAAAGAGGTGAGGATGGGACCTGCAACTTTTGTGGAAAAAATCCCCAATTCGCTGGACAGGGGGATGAAAACGGTGAAGTATCCAGCCCATTCTCTAAGCTTAAAGACTTAGCAGGGAGATTATAAATTATGGTAGTACCTAAGAAAAAACGTTCACGATCTAAACGCGGATCTCGAAGATCTCATGACTCTATTTGCCCACGCGGCTGGACTGTTTGTGCAGTTACAGGAGAGCTAGTGCCTCCTCACCGTGTTTCTCCAATGGGTTGGTATAAAGGTCAAAAGATCTTTAAGACTAAAGAAGAACGCAAAGCTCAAAGCTAAGTTTTATGACTTGGAACGCAACGATCGTTGGGACGGGGCTTGGAGTCCCGTCAAAAGTTGTTACTAATAAAGATTTTGAAAAAATGGTGGATACCAGTGATGAGTGGATTCGCACTCGCACAGGTATTTGTGAACGTCGCTTCATTGATCGCGACAAGGGTGAAACCCTAGAGACCATTGCTCTCCAGGCCGGCAAAAAAGCTCTCGAAAACGCAAAAACTAAGCCTGAAGATATCGATTTAATAATTTTCGCTACAACCTCTCCAGATACATTCATGCCCAACATGTCTTGCCGCATGACGGCTTCTCTTGGTTTGGTGAACGCTGCTGCAATCGACCAGAATGCAGCTTGTTCTGGATTTGTTCTAGGGATGCACACGGCTGATAGTTTCATTCGATCAGGCCAATATAAAAACATTATGGTGATCGGTGGAGAAGCCTTGAGTTCTGCACTCGATATGAAAGATCGCAGCACTTGTGTGTTGTTCGGTGACGGCGCTGGAGCAGCTATTGTTCAGGCTGTTGAAAACGCTGATTTATCTAAAGACTCTGTTATTCTTGGTAGTAAATTTTATGCGAAGGCTGACGTTAAAGAAAGCTTGAGCATGGCCGGTGGCGGAACTCGCACACCTTACTGGCATGAGGACTTTGCAAAAGTAGGTCCTTATATTCGAATGCAGGGACAAGATGTCTTCAAGGAAGCTACCCGTGGAATGGTTCGAGCTGCAAAAGAAGTGATGGCTCAATGTGAAGTGATGCCTTCCGATATAAAATGGTTTGTTCCTCACCAAGCGAATCTACGGATTATTGAGATGGTGGGGAAGATGCTCGAAATTCCAAGTGAGAAGACCTACATTAACTTGGACCGTTGGGGAAATACTTCTGCAGCTACAGTGATTACTTGCTTAGCTGAAATGGAAGAAAAGAACATGATCAACAAGGGAGATCTTGTGTTGATGGATGTTTTTGGTGGGGGATTTAGTTACGGGGCGCTTTTGGCGCGCTGGTAGACTAAACTTTTGAGAATTATGAAATTCATCGTTTTTCCAGGTCAGGCTTCTCAATATTCTGGAATGGGAAAAGATTGGTTCGACAACTTTAAGGCGGCGAAGAGTGTTTTTGAAGAAGCCTCTGATAGCTGCTCTCTAAACTTAAAAAAATTATGCTTTGAAGGTAGTGAAGCTGATCTTAAATCTACCGAAATCACTCAACCTGCCATTCTCACCACTTGTATAGCGATTTGGCGTTCTTTAGGTGAGTTGATGGATGTTGATGCCTTAGTAAAAAACTCTCTCTTTGCGGGACACTCTTTAGGAGAATATTCCGCATTGGTGGCTGCGGGGGTGGTGGATCTCTCTGCGGCAGTAAGTTTTGTAAACAAGCGTGGAATGGCGATGCAGGAAGCCGTGCCGGCCGGACAAGGTGGCATGATGGCCTTGTTGTTTAAACCGCGCAGTGAAAATACTTTAGAAGTTGCTAAGGATCTTTGTGAAAAGGCTTCTAAATTGAGTGAGTCCAATGTGTGGTTGGCCAACGTGAATGGTGCCGAGCAGATTGTTGTAGCCGGAAGTACGAAGGCTTTAAAAGCGGCACAGGTCTTAGCGAATGAAGGTGATAATCAAATTCGTCAGGCCGTTCCTCTTGAAGTAAGTGCGCCTTTTCATTGTCCGATGATGTCGCCCGCTGCCGATAAGTTAAAGCCTTTGATTGATGAGACTGTGATGCATGCGAGTTCTGCTCGTTATGTTTCTAACGTGGATGCAAAGGTATACTCTTTGGAGTCTGATTTTGATGGAGTTAAACAAAGGCTTTTTGATCAGATTAGTTCACCTGTGTTGTGGTGGCAGTCAGCGCAAACGGCTTTGAATGAAGGTTGTGAGTTGGCGTTAGAAGTTGGTCCTAAAAAAGTATTAAGCAGTTTGTGCCGCCGGGTTGAAAGCAATGGTAAAAAATTTAAAACTGTGAACTTAGATCGAAGGGAGGACTGGGAGATTGTCCAATCAAGTCTGGGGTCTTAACGGAAAATCAGTTTTAGTAACGGGAGCGAGCCGAGGAATTGGCCGCTCTATTGCGATTGCTTTAGGAGAAGCTGGGGCGAATGTTAGTTTGACCTATACCGGCAGCTCTGAGAATAGTGAAAAAAACGCACGTGAAGTTTGTGAATTGGTCGAGAAAGCCGGTGGAAAAGCTTTGGCTTTAGCTCTGGACCTATCCAACACCGAACAAATTAAAGATACTGTGGATCAAGCCTTTAAACATTTTGGCGGTCTTGATGGGCTCGTTAATAACGCAGGAATTGTTATTGATCAGTTGGCACTGCGCTATAAAGAAGACGATTTTTCGAAGCTGATGGATGTGAACGTTAAAGGAACTTTTTTCGTCTGCAAGGCTGCTCTGCGTTATTTGGGCAAGTCTGGAATGGGTTCTATTGTAAACATGAGCAGCGTTGTGGCCTTGAGTGGTTCTGCGGGGCAAGCCCCTTATGCGGCCTCTAAGGCGGCTATAATTGCTATGAGCAAGTCTTTGGCTCGTGAGATGGCTCCTCGAAACTTGAGAGTGAATGTTATTGCTCCGGGTTATATCGATACGGACATGACCTCTTTTATGGAAGAGGGTCAAAAGGAAGCGCTTTTGGAGCGCATCCCTTTGAAAAGAGTTGGAAAACCTGAAGACATAGCGAATGGAGTCTTGTATTTATTATCTCCTCTATCGTCTTATGTGAGTGGTCAGCTATTGAATATCAATGGCGGCTTGTATATGTAAATGGATGGGAGATATCTCTAAATGAATGTTGAAGAAAAAGTAAAAAATATCATCGTGGAACAACTTAATGTAGACGTGGATGCGGTTACAAAAGACGCATCTTTCATTGAAGATTTAGGCGCGGATAGTTTGGACATTGTTGAACTCGTTATGACTATGGAAGAAGAGTTCGATTTAGAAATTCCTGACGAAGACGCTGAAAAAATTAAAAGCGTTGGCGATGTTGTTAGCTATGTAACTGCTCGCACAAGTGCTAGTTAAGACACTTTTATGAGTTCAAAGCGGACTCTTGCAAACTCAGGTGCTCGGTTGGTTATCACCGGCATGGGCTCTGTCTCTCCTGTTGGCAAATCTTTAAGTGAAAACTGGAACTCTCTTCTTGAGGGAAAATCTGGCATATCTAAGATTGTCGGTTTTGATGCTTCGGAATCGACTGTTCAAATCGCAGGAGAGGTCAAAGACTTTAATCCTGAACCTCTAATAAGTGTAAAAGAACAAAAGCGCATGGACCGATTCATTCAATTGGGTCTTGTTGCGGCAGACGAGGCAATTCGCGATAGCGGATTTGCAGAAACCGTCTCTGCGGATCGTATTGGAACAATTCTTTCTTCAGGGATTGGTGGTCTTAAGCGAATTGAGGAAACTCAAACGGCTTACCTTAATTCGGAGCGTATTAGTCCTTTCTTTATTCCTTCTGTTATTACCAACCTTTTGCCGGGCCAAGTGAGTTTGTATTTCGGTTTTAAGGGTCCAAACTATTGCATTAGCTCTGCTTGCGCGAGTTCTTCTCATGCTATTGGAGAGGGAATGCGTATGCTTGAGCGTGGTGACATCGATGTTGCTGTGGTGGGTGGAGCTGAAGCCTCTGTGACACCACTGTCCGTGGGTGGCTTTGCCTCGATGAAAGCACTTTCTAAACGCAATGCCGAGCCTGAAAAGGCCTCTCGTCCGTTTGATATGGCTCGTGATGGCTTTGTCATAGGCGAAGGAGCTGCAGTGCTTGTTGTGGAAAGACTAGAAGCCGCTCAAGCTCGTGGCGCGAAGATCTACGCAGAGCTTGTTGGCTACGGAACCAACTCCGATGCTTATCACCTGACTGCACCGAGTGAAAATGGCGAAGGTGCGGCTGCTTGTATTCGACTTTCTCTCGAGGATGCAGGGATTGCCCCCGAGAAAATCGATTACATTAACATGCATGGAACCTCTACCAACGCAGGCGACGTCGCAGAAAGCCGAGCGATTGAAAATGTGTTGGGTGAGCATGCAAGCAAAGTGAATTGTTCTTCGACGAAGTCGATGACCGGACATTTGTTGGGAGCTGCCGGAGCCTTTGAGGTGATGGCGACTGCTATGGCTCTTAAAGATCAAAGCATCCCGCCGACGATTAATCTCGAAAATCAAGACGAGAACTGCAGGCTCAATTACACCCCAAACAAAGCCGTAAAAAAAGACATGACTTATGCACTTTCAAACAGTTTTGGCTTTGGTGGAACCAACGTTACGATTGTTCTAAAGAAAATTTAATTCGAATTTTTAAGGTTGGCTCTTTAGAATTCTAATCATTTCTAAAGCTTCTTTATGTTTTGGGCTATCTTCCGACACTCTATCTGTAAAGGCTTCTAAAGCCTCTAGTCCACCCATGCTGATCGTGTATTCGGCTTTTCCCTTTATGAAAAAGAGAAGGCTTTTGTCGGAAGACTTTGGACTGTTTATGTGACGATCTGCTGCCAGGGAAATCATCTTAATGTCAGATTGCTCTTTGTGGGCAACGGATTGTGGGCTCAGTTTGTTGATTACATCACAAGATTGTTCCAGTGTTTCCAAAAGTTTTTCTGCATCGTAGGTCATTAGTTCAGGAAGTTGCTTAACAGCATCAAGCCTTGATTCTAATAACTGGCGATCGTAGGGAATGTTGGCTTTAGCTTTGAGTTTTGTGTAAAAGAGTTCAAGATCTTTTGCTTTTAGGTCTTGAGAATCAGAAAACACAGATTCCGCGTCGGTTACAAGTCCGCTAAGGCTGACACCATTGGGCTTTCTTTCAATTTTTTGTAAAATAGTATCCCAGGTTTGTGCAAAGGCATTTGTTGGCTGCAGTGCAAAAACAAATACTAAGCTAAGTAATAAATGGATCATTTTTTATACTCCCAACCGTTAGGGCCTTGGTTCCAGTTTTTCATATATTCGTCTAGAATACTACCTTCTTTGACGGCCCCACAAAGACCAACTCCGCTGTTTACATGATTTCTATTGATTTTTTGGGCGTTTAAGAAATATTTCCACTCTTCATAATTCCGTGTGTTTTGTTTAATTCGAGCCACCGTCTTGGGATGAGGTTTCGTGCCCCAGATTTGACCGTAGCTTTGCGGAAAAGTGCCGTTGTGGAGGTAAAAGGATTCTAGGCTGTAAACAATGCGATCCCCACGGTTGTATATGCTCAACAGAGCCCGTGCTTGTTCTGCGAGGCCTCTACCAAAGAGATAATCGTTCACATAGATTTTATTGCCGTTTTTATCTACAACGAAACGTTCGGTGTCCATAGTCTGTCTTAAATGCTTTGCTTTCGCCATGATCGCAGCGCGTGGATTCCAAACTGAGTTGTCGTAGCTGCTTGAGTAAAGTTTTAAATATTTTTTAGTAGGAGGTATTGAACTTGGTTTTGGGGGTGGATACCAATTCAATTTCATTTTCTTAGCAAGTGCAGGGCCAAATTGGCCTAAGCCTTTGCCCCATTCTGATCCGCCTCGAGCTTTGGCATGTGCTTCCAATTTCTCTCCAGATTTCTTTGAGCTTTTGCGCATGGCTTTCTTCTCAACTTCATTTTCTAGAAGTGAATTGTAGTTGGTTTCTAAGGTTATAGAGGTTTCTAAGAGTGCTGGGTGAATGCCATAGGCGTTTGCGGCTTCCATGACTTCGTTTTGAAACAACTTTCTTTTAGACAGAGGGTCTGGCTTTCGTATTGCTCTTAAATTATCTGCCAAGGGTTGGCATTGGCTGGGAGCAGGTTTTCCAGAGTAAGCAAACTGTCGAGAAAGACTGTTGCCGTGCTCAGGGCTAGTGTAGTGGCCGGAGGTGGGTGGAGCAGTTGGACCACTGTGATCGTATTTGGAGGGCTGTGGTTCCTCTAAAACGCTTTGTTCGTCTGTCGTTACAACACCTGCTGCAGTTTGTTCGCTATTAATTTCCTCAAGCCCATCGGATTCAGAAAAGTATTTCTCCGCCAGATAGTAGCTTTCTCCAGATGGATCTCCCTTAATTTTTACTTTTCGTGCCCAAGCATAGTCGCCCTCACCTGGTCCAAGATCGAGCAGAGTGTCTCCTGGCGCCATTTTTCCCTTTGGACCACTTTCTGGAGCAGAGGTTGGTAAGAGGGTGTTAAAATTATCTTTTACACGATAGCTTCGGTTCAATTCCATGCCTGGAGCATTTCTTTTTACATACTCTCTCTCGTCAGTGTTACTAGAACTTGTTTTCTTTGTGTCCACGAAGTCCTTCTTGTTGACCTTGTAAGTGATTCTATCTTTGTCTCCAAGAATGGTGATCGTAACACTGTCGTCATCGAAGGCTTCTTCGACGACCTTTGAGCCTGGTTGAATCGAGAATCCATTGAGGGTTTTGAGCGGATTGTTAACAATCTCGGACACGTTTCTAAATCGATCAAAGTTGGAGTCTAGATCGTGAGAGGGGATGGCTAGTTCTTCGCCATTGGGCACCTTGCGAATGATCGCCTCTTGTTGATTGTTTTTGTGTCCGCTTAGCCAATAGATATCACCCGCCTTAAGTTTTTCGCCAGAAGGAGATGTGAAATCTTTTTCGACTTGAAAGCTTAAGATTAGTTCGGCGTTTTCTTTATCTTTTCCCTCAGTGTTGGAATCTTGGTTGCTTCGGTTACGTATGTTGAGTCTTACATTTTGCAAATTTGCTCCAACTGCGGGACTTTCAGGAAGCTTAGGACTCTTAAAAGGATGCTTTTGAATGGGATCTTCGTCTTGAGGAACCCTAACCACCGGTGGAGTGGGGGTCAAAGGTGGAGCTACTTTTTCTTGGACGACGTCGACGCCTTTGATAGTTGTCTTCATTGGAGCGGTTGCTAGGTTTTGAATGTTTTCAATTCCGCTCTGACCGGCAATGCCGCCAAGGTAACCTCTGTAAACATTCTTAGTTTGATTGTCGTAGTATAAAGTGATTTGGCCATCTTTGAGATAGGGCTCTCCATTTTTATCCACTCGAATTCTGAACTGATCTTCATCTTTGAGGCCAGGTAAATGCCCTACCTTGAGGCGAACCTCTTTCCAATAAACACGTTCTTCTTCAGCGAGAAGAAAGTTTGGGTGAATAGCGAATAGAGCAAAGGCTAGCACCAGAAATCTCTCTACCCTCAGCTTAACCTTTGCCATGACTTAGTTTCGGCTATTTTTATAAGTTACAAAGTTAAGATTTGATTAAGTAAACCACTTTAGGGGCTCTTTGTGAAAATGAGTGGGTAAAAGTCTAAAAATAATCTTGAAAAAAGGGCAAAGCGAGCCATCTGTTAAAAATCCGTTAAGATAAAAAT
>Ga0100403_1000678_pt1 | contig 33623 bp, 35 predicted proteins | sample CryGeymet201501t_FD_83663 | JGI IMG/M metagenome (GOLD analysis project Ga0100403, IMG submission 83663) | Groundwater microbial communities from Crystal Geyser aquifers in Utah, USA - Crystal Geyser metaG 2015-01t | ecosystem: Environmental > Aquatic > Deep subsurface > Groundwater | place... | reverse complement strand
TCTACCAATGTGGCTTCAGCTAAGCTTGTTATCAGACAACAAAGTGCTTCTGATATTGTGAATATATTTGATGGCTCAACTGAAGTCTTTTCTATTCTTGACGGGGGAAATGTTGGCATCGGCACCACCACACCATCATATAAATTATCAGTGGTTGGCGATACAGTCATCACTGGGGCACTTCGCGACAATAACTACTCAGCTGGCAGCAATGGCATGGTCCTGCAAACCACTGGCACTGGCTTTGCTTGGGTGGCCACCAGCACCTTAGGGTTTGCTTCATCCTCAGCCCTAGCCAACTACCTCCCACTAACCGGCGGGACTCTTTCAGGCAATTTATCTTTATCGGACACGGCGGCTAACATTGCCCTCGGTAGCAACTGGCTCTCCGGTGATGGAGAAGATGAGGGGATTAGTGTTGATAGTACAGGCCGGGTGGGGATTGGGACTACGTCGCCGAGTGCGAAACTCGACGTTTGGGGTAATTTACAGGTCGGGACTAGTAGCCAACCAACCTTGTTTGTAGATGCCAGCACTCAAAATGTGGGAATACTTAATAGTGCCCCGTCTTTAGCATTACATGTTGGTTCTTCGTCGGTTACGGATAGCACAAACCTATTACGGCTAGAAGACGCCAATAGCACTTGTAATTTTAACGCTGACACCGGCTCACCATCTTGTGGTTCTGACATCACCCTTAAAAAAGATATCGACATTATTGAAAATGAATTGGAGAGGATAGTCGCCCTTGAGCCATCAACTTGGCGTTGGAAAACAGACTCTTCAGGAGCACCACTAAAAAGCGGGTTTATTGCCCAGGAAGTGGAAAAGGAATTTCCAGACCTAGTGACCGAAAGCTTGTGGGTAGACGGCACGACCCGAAAATTCCTTAATGTCGGTGGGTTGATGCCTTACGTGGTCGGAGCAGTCAAAGAACAGCAGGAGACTCTGGAAGAAATGATGATTACTGGCAGTTCGACTCAAGGCACATCATCGCCATTTTATATGATGTTCGATGGGGTAGAGGATACTATTTGGGAAAAAATAGTTAACTTAGCCCAAGGTTTTGGCGATGGGGTGCTCAAACTAGTGGGAATTGAAACCGAAATACTTTATGCTCGCGACATCACAGCTGAAACAGTGACGACGGAAGAATTATGCATTGGATCTACTTGTGTTACTGAAGCTGAGCTTCAGAATTTATTACAGAGCAATAATGCACCAAAATCAAATTCAAGTAAAAGTAAGACCAGCAGTCAAACAACTAATGAAAATTCAAGCACTTCTGCTAACAATTCCTCATCCACTAATAGCGATAATGGTTCAACCACAAGCGAAACATTAGAAAATGATCAAGTAGAAGCTGAGCAAACCGGTACTACCGAAGAAGATGAAGAAAATGTTGATGGGTTTGAAATAACTGATGAAGTAGATGCAACTGAGGATGAGGAAGTAGAAGTGTTGGAGGAAAACAACTCCGAGTTAGATGATAATAACGAAACAGAGACACCAACTAGTGATGCTTCTGAATCTGATACTTTATAAAGATTACCGACTTAACTCACCAGGGTGGCGGTTATAGATAATTGGTATCAACACTAAGGTGATGAAGACTGAGAAGATAAGACCGAACATAACCGCGTAAGCAAGTGGTGCCCAAAGATCACCAGCATAAGTAAGAGGAATCATACCAATCACGGTGGTAGTTGTGGTCAATAGAATTGGTCGTAACCGATTAGCGGCTGAATCCAGTACAACTTCTCGTATTGGTTTTAAAGGATTTTTCTTCCGCATATGGTTCATCATATCGATGAGAAGAATGGAGTTATTAACCACAATCCCCGACAGGGCAATAAAGCCCATGATGGAAGGGAAGGAAAGGGAGTTTTGGGTAATCGCTAGACCTACCATAATACCGATAAGCGAGTACGGTAAAATCGAAAGCACATAACGCATGTGCAAGAATGAATTGAATTGCAGAGTTAAAATACCGACCATTAAGCCAATACCCACAATAAGTGCTAGACCCATTTCAATAAAGGCTTTGTTAGATTCATCAGTTTCACCACCACCAGTACTGATTTCCACGTCATCAGGCATCTGTAATTCAGCATTTATCTTACTCATAGCTTCAGTTTGAATTTCTCGGGCATTACCGGCAGCAGTTACATCAGCCGTCACGGTCACTACTCGCTTCTTTGCTTCATGCTCTATTACTGAGCTTGATTCACGAAGTGATACTGTCACTAGACTTGAAAGTGGCACACTACCGTCTCGGGTTGGGATACTGATTCTGTTTAAAGCATCAATTGTAACAATGTTGGTGGCGTCACTATCAACCTTTTCTTGGTTACCAATATCGAGTTTTACCACTACATCAATATCTTCGTCTAGAGTAGTGAGCGATGTAGCATCGGTACCAAATACCGCGGTGCGGGCAATTTGGGATACTTCAAATGAAGAGAGTCCGAGAGCCGCTGCTTTCGGGCGATTTAACTCAAGCACGAATTCAGTATTGTTGTTATTGGTACTGGTCTCAACGTTAGTAGTGTTTGGTAAGGACTTGAATATTTCGGCTGACTGATTGGCAAGTTTGGTAATCTCAGTTAAGTCATCACCTAAGAACTTTACAATGATAGCTGCCCCAGTCGGTGGGCCATCACTTGGTTCGGTTACAGTGACTTTAATATCATTTATGGGCTCCACTTTTTTACGAAGTGAGTCAACTAATTCGGTGCTGGTAACCTCACGATCGTCACGTAGTGAAATAAATAGATTAGCAAATTTTTCACCGGTACCTCCAGAAGTAAACTGACTACCACTACCCACCGTCACGGTATAGGATTCGATAGCTGGCTCATCATACAAAAGCTCTTCTACCCTTCGCACCCCAATATCAGTTATTTCCATGGTCGTCCCTTCTTTGTTTTCAATTTCAATAATTATGTAGTCAACGTCACTCTGTTCAAAGAAAACAACTTTTACAAGCCCAGTTACTGGTAACAAAAGAGCTAGAAGGAGAGCAAAGCGAATACCCCACATGAAAAGTTTTTCATTTTTCTTATTGTCGATTATTCCATCTAATTTATTCCGATACCAAGACTCAAATCGATGAGCGAATTCTGTTTGCTTTTGCTCAAACCTAGTTACACTGCGACGACGTAAAAAAATTGAAGCCAAAAGTGGCACAATAGCTAAGGACACGAACATCGAAGCAAAAAGGAGGAAGATCAGGGTGAAAGGAATACTGGCAATAAATTGACCAATAACCCCCGACACAATAAATAACCCAACAAACATGGCAACAGTGGTTAGAGTTCCAGTGATAAGTGGAGCTGAGAATTCACGAATAGTCTCAATGGCGGCTTCGCGTTTATCAATCGTTGGATGATCCTTCATTTTCCGGTTAATGCCTTCTACCATCACGATTGAGGAATCAACTAAAATACCGATACCGAGAATCAGTGAAAATAGACTTAAGAAGTTGATAGTATTACCCGAGAAGTAAAGTCCGATAAAACCAAACAAAAAGGAAAGGGGAATAGAGGCTCCAGCGAGCAAACCTTCTCGCCAACCAATAGCTACAATCAAAAGTAGAACCACCAATATCACGGTCTGCGCGCCTGAAGATGATAGCCTCACTAAATCTTTATTAATTTCATCGCCAGCATCAAGCACAGTCACGCTTGTGAGTCCGTCTAATATCTCTCCTGGCTGTTTAAGTTCTTCTACTTGACCATTTACGGCGGCGGCTATTTTAGTAATGTCGCCACCATTTTGTTTGTAGACATCAAAAGTAATAGAAACTTTAGAAGGTTTACCTTCTACACTTAATCTAGAAATTCTGTCAGCAGGCGAGAGACCATCAACCACCGTGGCAATATCCCTAATAAATACTGGTTGGCCACCAAGATTTTTAACACTAATATTGGCAATTTCGGTGGTGTCGGTAAGGTCTCCTTCAAAAGCTACGTTGTACGCAATACCATCATTCTTGATTTGCCCAATCGGGAAAGCGAGGTTGGCATTTCGAATAGCATTGGTTATATCAGTTAAACTTAAGTCAAAACGCACCAAGGCGGTCTGATCAACAATAACTGTCACCTCACGATCTCGAACGCCGCTTTTTTCTACTCGGGCAACACCACTAACTGATTCAAGCTCGTCTTCAACATTTTTAGCTAAAGCGGTGAAAGCCTTATCATTTAAATCACCTGAAATAGCAATAGTTAAAATTGGCTGGTCAACAAAGTTTACCTCCGAAACAAACGGATCTTCAGCGTCAGTTGGTAAATCCTGCTTTATAGTATCTACCTCATCCTTTAAGTCCTGAATAGATTTGTCTAAATCCGCACTTGCTTCAAACTCCACTATCACATTCGACACCCCCTCACGCGAAGTAGAAGTAATTTTTTTGATATTCTCAAGTGAAGCCAAGCCACGTTCTAGTTCGTTAGTCACCAGAGACTCAACGTCTGAGGCAGGTGCGCCAGGCAAAATAGTAGTAATTACGCCAATAGGAATAACTACTTCCGGAGCCGATTCCTTAGGAATGGAGACGATACTGTAGGAACCCAAGCCAATTAGTCCCGCCAAAAAAAGATAAGCGAACTTATTGTTCTTAATGAAAAATTCCCACATATTTATTCCGTAGTTACACTTTGTCCTTCTGATAGACCACGAGCATCTTTAACTATTAAAGTGTCGGCGGTAATCCCTTCAGTTACTTCAATTAAGTTGCCTCGAATGGAACCAATAGTTATTGGTACTATTTTTAGTTTGTTATCTTCAACTGTAAAGACAGAGCCCTCCGTGGCAGTGAATTTAACTGAAGTTATTGGAATAAGCAGCGCTGAATCAATATTTTTGTTATCTATTTTTAGGTTAACAATTACAGTATTACCATTTGTTAAGGTATTATCTTCAGCGGCAATCTTTACCTCAGTTTTTTGAGTAATTGAATCAATACCAGGCGCTACCGACACAATTGTGCCCTCAGTACCAGAACCAATAGTCACTTTTTCACCAACTTTAACTAGTTCCAAATCAGACTCTCCCACAAAGACTGAAATCTCTAAGGCCTTGTTGTTGGCCACTTCCGCGACTTGCGTTGACGGGGCCAAATAATCTCCAGTGTTCACTTTAAGTGAGTTTACTGTTCCAGCGATAGGTGTCCGCAGAATAGTTTTTTCGTAGTTGGCTTGGGCTGCTCGCAATGCCCCTAAAGCCTGCTTAACTTGAGCGTTAGCGGAAGACACGGTGCTGCCGGTACCACTAATCTCTGCGCGAGCCAGCGCCTCTTGGGTATTCTCAACTGCTGTTTTAGCGTTGGTTAGAGATGATATGAGAGAATTTAAAGTGGTACGATTAGCATTAAGTCCAGCACTGTAAGAGGTAACAGCCAGACCATTCAATATTTCGGTGGTTTCGGCATTATTTACTTCAGTTAACAAAATATCGACTAAGTTTCTAGCTCGTTCGACATATGTTATCGCTTCAGATAGTAATGAATAGTAGTTTGAATTTGTGAAGTTTGTTCCAGAATTGCTTTGCCATGAACTTAAAAGGTTTCTAAAGGCCTCACGTTCACTGTTTAGATAGCTAGTATTGCTACCACCATCAATCTTCAAACCAATCATCCCACTGGTCGGACTAGAGTAAAATGTATCTAAAGAGTTATAGACCGTATCACTAACAGTAGTGTAGGCACCTTGATAAGTGCTTTCAGCATTTTTAAGTGATTGATTTAGATTGTTAGTTGTCTCATTGACACCAACGTTACTGGAAGCAGCAGCGGCTTGCGCTGCTTCGTAAGCTCCTTCGGCCTGTAATAAGCTGGCGTATTCTGAGGCATTTTCTAAAGTAGCAATAATAGTGCCCGCACTTATAAAATCACCGGCTTTAACCCGAACAGAAGTGACCCGACCGCCACGTTCAGCTTGAATCTGCGCTTCGCTGACAGCCCGAACCGTACCAACCAGAGACACAGAATTGTCTCCAGCGTAGCTGGCCGCGGGGGCTAACTCGATTAGAGTTGGTTTATTTTCTGTTTCGGCTACCACTTCTTCACCATTGAAAGCAAAAAACTTTATTCCTACCCCAAATAAGATAACGATTACTACTAAAATCAACCAACCCTTTCTAGTAGTTGGCTTGATCCTTTTTATTTGATTTAAAATGTCCATAAAGACAGCTATAAGTACTTTCATAACATTTTGTAGATTTAACCGCTTGACATTACACTATTTTCACTATTTGTCAAGTTATTATGGCTAATAGTCTGGTTTTGCCAGTGGCTTTAAGTTTGTTAGAATAAAACACTATGTTTGGAAAAATAAAACAATTTGCGATGAAAAAGGCACTGCAATCACAAATGAAGAATGTGCCACAAGATCAGCAAGATATGATTATGGGCTTGGTTGAAAAAAATCCAGGTCTCATGGAAAAAATTGCTAAGGAAATTCAGGTGGAAATGAAAAATAATGGTAACAACCAAATGGCCGCCGCTACTAAAGTATTACCTAAATACCAAAAAGAATTACAGGAAGCCATGGGTCCAGAAATGATGCAAAAAATGGCACAGATGGCTGGTGGTACGGCTGGAAAATTTAACGCTGACGGTTCGATTCGATAATTAAGTAATTGATTTTTTTCAAAAGTAGATGCAGATGTGCTGGTAGGATTTTTGCGATTAAGACGTAGATAGAACTACGGCGCTGGAGCAAAAATCCTGAGACCAGTACAGCAGCTGCGCTACTTTTAGATAAAGTCTAGTAAAGATTTCAACATGAGCGCGAGCCTACAGGCCCGCTCTCTTGTATACTTACCTAATATGGCAATTACAGCAAAAAATATTCTCGTCCTTTTAGGTCATCCTGACACCGACACCTTTTCCGGTAATGTCGCCGATCACTATCAAGCCGGGGCTGAGGACGCAGGACATATAGTAGAGCGAGTTAACATTGGTGATCTAAACTTTGATCCCATTCTCCACAAAGGCTATAAAGAAATCCAGGCTCTTGAACCAGATTTATTGACTCTACAGGACAAATTTCGGTGGGCTGATCATGTAGTAATAATTTATCCAAATTGGTGGGTGACGATGCCTGCTATTTTAAAAGGTCTTTTTGATAGATTTTGGTTACCCGGCTTTGCTTTTAATTTCAACAAAGAGACAAAGCGTATTGATCAACACTTGAAAGATAAAACTGGTAGAGTGATTGTCATCTCAGGTACCCATACTGCTTTCCAAACCTGGTGGAATTACGGTGATTTTACTAACGAAATCCAGCACGGCATTCTCGGGTTTGCCGGCATCAAAACCAAAGTTAAAACTTTAGGTCCTTGCGAAAAGGTAGATGGTTTCTGCCGTGAAAGTTGGCTTAAAGATATAGAGAAATTGGGTCAAAAAGCTTGCTAATTTTCTCTTATTAAAGCATTCTAATGGGGTCTCTAAGGAAGAAACTGGTCTTCTATTGTGTTAGAGTGGGACACCACTTGAGCTCGGCTGACGTTCTTTGAGACACCGCTGTCCTTACGGCGGTTCTTTTAAATTTTATATAAAAAATACATGTCACTTTCAGTCGGAATTGTTGGTCTACCAAACGTGGGGAAATCCACGCTTTTTAATGCGTTGACGAGGAGTGCCGTACCGGCCGAGAATTATCCGTTCTGTACTATTGACCCGGCCGTTGGAGTGGTGGCCGTACCGGATGGACGACTTAGATCACTTTCGGAAATCTCTGGTTCAGAAAAAATTATTCCGGCAGCTATAGAATTTGTGGACATTGCTGGCTTAGTAAAAGGAGCCGCTGATGGTGAAGGCTTGGGTAATAAATTCTTAGCTAATATCCGTGAAGTCGATATGATTGCGGAAGTGGTCCGAATTTTTGAAGATGAGGATATTCACCATGTCGCTGGCGCTGTCGATCCTTTGGCTGATATTGAAGTGATAAACCTTGAATTAATCATGGCTGATAATGAGACAGTCGTAAAAAGACTTGGCAATCTTGAACGTGATGTAAAAAGGGGAGACAAATCTGCCGCTGTCGAGAAAGATGTTCTTGAAAAAGTGCGACATCATCTAGATGCTGGACTGATGGCCAATTCACTTGAGTTAACTAGTGAAGAAAGCAAAGTTATCAAAGGTATGCATTTGCTAACCATGAAGCCAGTTCTTTATGTCTGTAACAAAAAGAACAATGCTTTCAATTTGGACGATCAAAATGATATTCGTTGGCAGGAGCTTTTAGAATTCTTTGAAAATAATAATACAGAGTATGTAGTGGTAGACGCTGGGGTTGAACATGAACTAAAAGATTTAGAGGAAAATGAAAAAACCGAATTCCGTCGGGAGTACGGAACACTTGATTCTGGTATAGATACTCTGATACGTGCCAGTTATGACCTACTCGGACTTATTTCTTTTTTTACTACCGGTGAAAAGGAGACTCACGCTTGGACAATTAAAGAAGGTTCGACTGGGCCAGAAGCCGGGGCGGCTATTCATACTGATTTTAAGGATAAGTACATACGTGCGCAGGTAATTAGTTTTGAAGACTTTGTTCAATATGGAGGAACAGCCAAGTGTCGCGACGCTGGTCGACTGCGGACTGAAGGGAAGGAGTATATTGTGAAAGACGGTGAGGTGATTGAGTTCATGCATTCCTAGTCATGAAGAAAGGGTTATAATAAGTAAACATGTTGAAGATAGTCCTTGTAATCTTGGGTGTAATTATAGCTCTGATTCTTTTAGCTTTTGGAGTAATAGCGGCCCTTGGTATATCAATCAATCTCGACTTCACTAGTCCGGGACCGATTATCCTCCCCGATAGGCCAGATCTACAACCAAGTGAACCAAGTACAGTTGAAGAATCACAATTTAAGTTTAAGTAGTTGCTAGGGGTGACATTGTGGTTGTAAAGAAAAAAAGAAAGGAGGGCGCCTAGGCGCCCTCCTTTCTCTTCACCCATATTAGCTACCTTCAGAAGGCGGATTTGCCCTTTGTACCGGACTTACTACATTGGGGTTCCACTCGGCCGTGATTTCACCATGCTTAGCCTCGAACTCTTTAAGTTCATGTTCTAAATATTGATGAAGTCTCTTGGCATGACCAGGCGAAAGCGAAAATATCTGAGCTTGGCTACCAGAGCTTATACCAAGTACAAAGTACTCAGGACTAAAGCCGATTTTAATATTTTCAGCAAATAATTTTGGTGCTTTTTGTAAGTCTTCTGGTTTCATGATTATATTATCTCATAGAATAACTTTTAAGGAAAACTAGGTGTATAATTAGAATATGAGTAATTTACCCAAAAATTTTATCCTTCAACTTGGCTCGTTGATTACCCTCTATGTATCAGTAGCCGCCCTTTTAACCCTAATTTTTAACACCGTTAATGTAGCTATCCCCGACGCAGCGGCGGGTTCTTGGGAATGGAGCAGCGCTCAAAGCGCCATGCGCAGCAGTCTAGCCATTTTGGTTGTCTTTTTCCCGGTCTATTTAACTCTAACCAGAATAGTTAACCAAACCCGCAGAAATTCTGAAGCTATCTACAATACACTGACAAAGTGGGCTATTTATATTTCACTGTTAGTAGCCGGTATCGCCATGCTGGTAGATTTAGTGGTAGTTATAATGTTTTTCCTAGAAGGAGAAATTACCACCCGCTTTTTGATGAAGGCGACAGCTGTGATTTTGGTTCTTGGTGCTGTTTTCTACTATTACCTACGAGACGCCCAAGGCTACTGGCAAATGCGGATGGGGATGTCGGTTATGTACGGAGCAGTAGCCACAGCCATCGTGATTGGAGCCATATCAGCTAGTCTCTACCATTTAGAAATGCCGAGTGAAGCCCGAGAAGCCCGCATCGATAATGAGCAAGTTTTGGCTCTACAAGACATACAGTGGAGAACGGAAGAGTATTACCGTACCAACAAAGAACTACCATCTGATTTACCAACGCTGTACGGTGAGTTTCCCGTACCGGAGGCTCCCGAAGGTCGGACAGCCTACGAATACAAAGTAACCGGTGGTGAAACTTACGAGTTGTGCGCCACTTTTGGTCGTGATTCTAGTCCGACTGGCACCGATTACTCCATTGCCCGACCAGTTACTAGCCCGGGCTTGAGTAAAAATTTTGTTTGGGACTACAAAACCGGAGAGTGGTGCTTTGAGAGAGAAGTCTCCAGTATTGATAATACTGTAAACAAATTTTGACTAAAGGCTGATTAAAGGCATAATAAACCCTACGTTATAAGCTAAACGTGGGGTTTATTGTTATCTATGCACAAAAAGTTTGAACACAAAGAAATCGAAAAGAAATGGCAGGCCCAGTGGGCTAAGGATGGTATTTATAAAACCTCCGAAAGTGAGAAGCCAAAAACCTTTGTGCTCGATATGTTTCCGTACCCATCTGGTGAAGGTCTTCACGTTGGCCACCCGAAGGGTTACATCGCTACTGACATTTATTCTCGTTTCAAACGTATGACTGGGCACGAGGTCTTACACCCCATGGGTTGGGATGCTTTTGGCTTACCAGCCGAGAACTTTGCTATCAAGCACAAAGTCCACCCACGCGTGGCGGTTGAGAAAAATATTGCCAATTTTAAGTCTCAGCTTGAGAAACTGGGGTTTGATTATGATTGGGACAGAGAAATAAATACTACCGACCCCAGCTACTACAAATGGACGCAATGGATTTTTATTCAACTTTTTAAAAAAGGATTGGCCTACGAAAGTCACGAACCCATCAACTGGTGCCCGGGCTGCCAGACTGGTTTGGCTAACGAAGATCTTGAGAGTGACGGTACCTGTGAGCGCTGTGATAGCGTAGTCGAGAAGCGACCAATGCGACAGTGGGTATTAAAGATTCGTGAATATGCTGATCGGATGTTGGAAGATTTAAACACACTAGAATGGCCAGAGCACATTAAAGAAGCGCAACGTAACTGGATTGGCCGCAGTGAAGGGGCGGAAATTGATTTTAAACTTTCTACTGGTGATACGGTCACAGTCTTTACAACTCGCCCAGATACGCTTTTTGGTACCACCTACATGGTTCTTGCTCCAGAACACGAGCTCCTTATAAAAAATAAAGACAAAATCCAAAACTGGGACAAAATAGTACGATATATCGAACTATCTAGTCAGAAAAAGGAGATGGATCGGCTCGACGATACCAAGGAAAAAACTGGTGTAAAGCTAGAGGGTATTACCACTATCAACCCTGCTAGCGGTGAGGAGATTCCAGTTTTTATCGCCGACTATGTACTCGCTAGCTACGGTACTGGCGCCATTATGGCCGTGCCCGCACACGATGAGCGTGATTGGAATTTTGCTTTGAAATATAAACTAAATATTCGACCTGTAGTATCTCCATTAAATCCACCTCCAGCAGTATTACAATTTGATGCCCCCTACACATCGCTTGGCTGGTTGATGAACTCCGGTGAGTTTGATGACATGGATTCAGAAGAAGCCAAGCGAGCTATTACCGAAAAAGTGAGGGGACGTATGACAGCAACTTACAAAATCCGTGATTGGGTGTTCTCGCGGCAACGCTACTGGGGGGAGCCAATACCAATTGTGCATTGTGAGAAGTGCGGGCCTGTGGCCGTACCAGAAGAGCAACTGCCAGTGACTTTACCAGAAGTAGAGCACTACGAGCCAACGGGCGACGGCCAGTCGCCGCTAGCCGCTATTACCGACTGGGTAAACACCACTTGTCCGACTTGTGGTGAGCCCGCTAAGAGAGAAACCAACACCATGCCGCAGTGGGCAGGTTCTTCTTGGTATTACCTGCGCTACATGGATCCCAAAAATTCTGAAGCATTGGTGAGTAAGGAGAATGAAAAATACTGGGCGCCAGTCGATGTCTATGTCGGAGGGGATCACGCCGTACGTCATCTTATTTACGCTCGTTTCTGGCATAAGTTTCTGTATGACATCGGGGTAGTCAGCACTATCGAACCGTTCCAACGTTTGGAGTTCCTAGGCTTCATCTTGGCCGAAGACGGACGCAAGATGAGTAAGCGCTGGGGGAATGTAATCAATCCAGACGACATCGTAGACCTAGTTGGCGCTGATACCTTACGAGTGTATGAAATGTTTATGGGGCCGTTTGAGAATACGATTGCTTGGAGCCAAGACGGCTTGGTGGGAGCGAGGCGATTTTTGGAGCGGGTTAATGGATTAGGTGAGCACGTAGTAGAGACTGAGCCAAAAGCGGTGACAACACTGCTTCACAAAACTATTAAAAAGGTGAGTGACGACATCGAAGCTTTCAAGTTCAACACGGCAGTTTCGGCCATGATGATTTTCCTAAACTTAGCAGAGAAGGAAGGTTTGATGTCAGAAAGTTACCAAACTTTCTTGCGATTATTAGCACCCTTTGCGCCACATCTTACTGAAGAATTGCACTCACAAGCAGGACACTCTGATTCTGTGCATCTCTCTGAATTTCCGATTGCCGAAACTGAATTGACCGTCGATGAGGCGGTCACTATTGGCGTCCAAATAAACGGAAAAGTGCGGGGTGATATCACCATTTCACCAACAGCGAGTGAAGACGAAGCTGTGCATGAAGCTAATAATGGCCCTAATATTAAGGCTAAATTAGCTGATGCTAAGATAAAGAAAATTATCTACAAGCCTGGCAAAATTCTCAATATTATTATTGAGTAGAAAAAGGCTTATCCACATCATCCCTGAAAATTGACGTTTTGTCATATTCGTGATAAAAAGCTACATACATTCAAGCCAAGCAATGTTATTTAATGAAAGTCTAAATACAGTCCTGAGTTATTATGATTACTTTTAAACCAAAACAAGTTAGTAAAAAGATGCTGTCTGTCTTACCAGATCGCGCGCGCGATGTTCTAGAACGTCGTTTTGGTCTTGGCGCTGATGGCCAGATTCACACTCTAGAATCCATCGGTCAAAGCTATGGCGTAACCCGCGAACGAGTCCGACAAATCGAAAACTACGGCATTCAATCAATCCAAAAATCTGATGTCTATCAGGAGTTTTCAACTGTATTTGATGAACTACACCAAGCTATAGAAGCTCTTGGTGGTGGGGTCGTAGCTGAACACGTATTGCTTGAAGAAATCACTAAAGACCCGCTAGTGCGGAATCACATTTTCTTTCTCCTTGTCCTTGGCGATCCTTTCTACCGCAGCAAGGAAAGTCCAGCTTATACCCATCGTTGGTACACCGAGCGAAAAATTGCTGACTCAGTAGAACAGGCTCTTAAAAGTGTCTACAAAACTCTCAGTGAAGATGAACTGGTTTCTGAAGAAGAAATCCTTTCTCGTTTTCGAAATAATTTAATTGATATTGCAGATAAATACGACGACCAAGTACTAAAACGTTGGTTGATGATTTCTAAGGAAATTAGTCGCAACCCACTGGGAGAATGGGGACCATCTTCGAGTCCCAATGTGCGTGTAAAGGGAATTCGTGATTACGCTTACTTGGCCGTTAAGCGTCATGGTTCGCCAATGCACTTCAAGGAAGTGGCGCAAACTATCGCTGAACTTTTCAACAAAAAAGCTCATACTGCCACCACTCACAACGAATTAATCAAAGACGAACGCTTTGTGCTAGTTGGTCGCGGACTCTACGCTCTATCAGAATGGGGTTACTCAGCGGGAGTGGTTAAGGAAGTGCTGCGTGACATTCTCGAAAAACACGGTCCACTATCCAGAGACGAAATCATCGACAAGGTTCGCAAAGAGCGTTACGTAAAAGACAACACTATTGTGGTCAATCTACAAGACGCGGCTCTTTTCAAGAAGCTGCCAAACGGATCCTACATGGTAGCCGAATAATGATTCTAACCACATACTCACAAAAAAGCCGCCGTAGTTGCGGCTTTTTTGTTGTACAATAATACGTACAAATGAACATCGTCAGAAATCTCAGCGTTTGGCTATTGCTGGTAGGGCTATTTTTCGGTTTCTATCTTTTTCTTGAATATTTTGGCATTAAAACCAGCTTGATATTTTCAGTGGCGATTGCCACTATGCCGATTTGGCTACCAGTTACGACCTTCTACTTATTCTATGAGAAATGGGTAGCTTTTGTGCAGTTCCAAGCAGATTTGAAAGTACCAAGAGTAACTTTGGAGATTACTTTGCCACAAGAGATTTTTAAATCGCCGCTTGCTATGGAACTGGTACTAAACCAACTCTACCAAAAAGCCGGAGCCGACAACCATATCCAAACCTATTGGGAAGGGAAGCACCCACCAACTTTTTCTTTGGAACTTGTATCCAGCCAGGGTCATGTTCGTTTTTTGATTAACACCCAAGTTAAATTTAAGAATATAATCGAGTCACAACTTTATGCCCAATATCCAGGCGTAGAGGTCCGTGAATTACCAGTTGATTACACCGCTGAAATTCCCAAAGAGGGTAAGGGTTACTGGTCGTATTCTTTTCACTACAAGCTTACCAAAGCTGATGCCTACCCAATTAGAACCTATATTGATTATGGACTTGATAAAAACCCCAAAGAAGAAGAGAAGATCGATCCGATTAGCGTCACCCTTGAGAGTCTGGCCGCACTTGGCCCTGATGAACATATGTGGGTGCAGATACTAATTAAAGCCAATCGTTCCTACGACTTTAAATCTGGTAGTCTGACCGCAAAACCAGACTGGAAGGGTGGTGTAAAAAAAGAAATTGCCAATATTATTGAAGGAGCGAAAAAACGTGGTGCTGCTTCGGCCGACGAAGAGCGTGGCAGTTCGACAGCCCTGCTGGATTCTGAACGAGACGCTATCAAAGCGATGGATAGAAGCTTATCTAAGTATGCTTTTGATGCGAAAATTCAAGGGACTTATTTAGCTAAAGAAGAATCGTTCAATGGTGGTCGGATTGGAACCCTAGCTTCTATTTTCCGCCCCTCTGATGACTTAGCTAGAAATATGATTGGCATCACTTGGGACACAAATACTGCTTGGCCGTGGTGGCAGGATAGAAAAGGTCGCAATACTACTAGATGGAAAAAAGAAGAAATTGAAAATATGAAACGCCGAGCTTATAAAGAACGACATAAAAAAGATACTGGTATGGTACTAACAACAGAAGAATTAGCGACCATATTTCATCTACCTGGTTCGGTGGTTACTAGTGGGAATGTGGCGAGAATTGGCTCACTTCGTAGTGAAGCTCCTAGTAATTTGCCGATTTAGTTATGGAAATCCATCACTCTCCCCACACTACCGCTCTTAATTATCGTATACCACTGAGCAAAAAAGTAACTAGGTTTTTCCTGGTGTCACTTTTTTTACTGGTTATTACTTTAACGATTTTGACTAGCTTAATCTGGTATCAAACTAAGGCTCCTGAAAATTTTCCAGCTGGGGAATTGGTCGAAATTGAGGAGGGAACTTCGGTCCGAGATATTGCTAAGCAACTCCACGAGGAAGGCATTGTTCGTTCAGAACTGGCACTTTATACAATTCTAGTAACCCTTCATGACCCCACGAGCATTAAAGCTAGTATTTATAAATTCAAAGAACCACAAAATGCCTTTGCGATTGCGCAGCGTTTAGCCGCTGGGGAATTTGGCTTTTCACTAATTCGCTTTGTGCATTACGAAGGCGAAACTAATCGAGCATTAGCAAAACGGGCAAGCGAATTACTAGAAGCTTTTGATGCGGAGGAATTTATTAAGTTGACAGAAGGGAAGGAAGGGCGAATGTTTCCAGATACTTATTTAATACCGGAGTCATATACTGCTAGAGAACTAATGATTTTACTTGAATCAACTTTTGAATCAAAAATAAAGCCTCTTAGGGCAGCGATTGTCCAAAGTAACTACACTGAAGAAGAGGTGATAATCATCGCTTCCCTCATAGAGCGCGAAGGTAGCACTAGGGATTCTAAAAGACTCATTGCCAGCATAATTGAAAATAGAATTGGAGCCGGTATGCCTCTACAACTTGATGCATCGGTGGAATACATACTAAGCAAGCCATTGGCAGAATTATTGCCGGAAGACCTGCGGATAGATTCTCCATACAACACCTACACCAATACTGGTTTACCACCAACACCAATCGGTAATCCTGGCCTCACTTCTATTGAAGCAGTACTGCGACCAACCGAATCAGATTATCTTTTCTATCTCACTGGTCGTGATGGCAACTTTTACTACGCTCGAACCTTGGCTGAGCATAATAGCAACATTGCTTCGTATTTACGATAACGAGTCGCTGTGTTAATTTTCTGTTGTGAATGATACAAAAACAGTATTCGTTGGGCTTTCAGGAGGGGTGGACTCTTCGGTGGCGGCCGCTCGCTTGCAAGCGCGCGGCTTCAACGTGGTCGGGGTTTTTATAAAAGTCTGGCATCCAGAGTGGCTGGTTTGCAATTGGGAGCAGGAACGACTCGATGCTATGCGAGTGGCAGCTAAACTCGATATTCCATTTCTTACTTGTGATGCAGAAACTGCTTACCGCGATGAAGTGGCCAAATATTTTATAGAGGAATACAAAGCCGGACGAACTCCCAACCCCGACGTACTTTGTAATAAAGAAGTGAAGTTTGGTGCCTTTTTAAAATTTGCCCTAAACAAAGGCGCGGATTATATAGCCACCGGTCACTACGCTCAGAAAATTCAAACTGCAACTGGATTTGAGCTTCACCGTGGTGTAGACACCAACAAAGACCAAAGTTATTTTTTGTGGACCCTAACACAGGAGCAGCTTAAGCACGTGTTGTTGCCCGTGGGAGATACAACTAAGGACGTGATCCGTGAGGAGGCCGGCAAAGCCGGCCTCCTCACCAGCACAAAAAAGGACAGCCAGGGCATCTGTTTCCTTGGTCATATCGATATTAAAGAATTCCTCAGTCATTATGTAGATTTATTTCCTGGTGATGTGCTTGATGATAGCGGAAAGATAATCGGCAAACACGACGGCAGTGCTGTATACACCATTGGACAGCGTCACGGTTTTGATATTAAAACCGTGAATCCAGAAAATACCCCCCACTACGTCATTGGCAAAAATCTTGAAAAAAATACCATTACTGTGTCCACTACCAAGCCCACCATCAATGCCAACCGAAAATTAAATATAAAATATACTAACTGGATTTTGAACACTCCCTTGGTCGGGGAAGAAATTAGTGTGCAGATTCGTTATCGTCAAACTCCATTTACTATGAAGGCGGAAGCTATTGATGACGACACAGCTATTCTGACCACAACGGCCGCTATGGAGGCTTACGCAGCCGGTCAGTCGTGTGTGTGCTACCAAAACGATATTTGTCTTGGCGGTGGTATCATAGTCGAGTAACTGAGAATATTATCTACATTATGTCTATTTATGTAACGAAAGCCGATGGTAGTGGGGAACGGTTTGAAGTCAATAAACTTAAACGCTCTCTACGTAGAGCCGGTGCTTCTAATCAGGAAATAAACTCGATTATTTTAGAAGTTCAATCATCATTATTTAACGGCATAACTACGCAAGCTATTTACAGGAAAGCTTTTGAGCTACTGCGTGCTAGTGATAGTCCGTTGGCCGCTAGGTATTCATTGCGTCGAGCTCTTTTTGGCCTTGGGCCAACGGGGTTTCCGTTTGAGGATTTCCTAGCTAAATTATTTCAAACTGAAGGCTACACAACCAGAACCAGAGTAGAACTAAAAGGAAAGTGTGCTACCCACGAATTAGATGTAGCGGCATACAATGAAACTGACAGTTTTGTAGTGGAAGCAAAATTTCACTCTTCACCCGGTGTAAAATCCGATTTGCAAGTAGCTCTTTATACCTACGCGCGTTTACTAGATTTGAAAGATCAAAAAATCTGTCGGCAAGATGTGTGTGGTATTAAAAATCTTATTTTAGTCACTAATACAAAATTCACTTCAGCCGCCGAAAATTATGCCAAGTGCGTCGGACTGTCTCTTTTGAGTTGGAATTACCCTAAGGGCAATAATTTACAAGACCGAATTGAAAAAGCCGGTATTTTCCCGATTACCGCCCTAGCTACCCTTTCTCAGAGAGATAAAGTCGAACTTTTACGAAATGGTATTGTTCTCTGTCGAGAAATCCTTAAAAAACCTCATATTTTGAACAATATAGGGGTTTCCTCCAAAAAAATAGACACCGTACTATCTGAAGCTCGTCAACTCTGCAAGCAGTAAAGATAGTGATATACTAGGGCCTATTAGCGGTTTATCCATATTTGTAGATATGTCAGAACAAGAAAAGCAAGAGGGACAAAAAACAGTAGTCGCCTTTATTGCCGGTTTATTAATAGGAGGTCTATTAGTTTGGGTGTTTTCTTCACCAACTCCAACTGAAGTAGTAGAAGAGACTCTGGGAGACACTAACACCGAAGAACCAGCCACTGTTGATAGAAACAACAATACTAACGTTGATACTAATGGTGATGAAGAAGTAGCAGTTCCAACTCTACCAACTGGTGATGGTGCGATCACTGTGAATAACCAAGCAGCCGGCGCTGTAGTAGCTTTAGCTAGTGCTGAATTTCCAACCGCTGAAGGTTGGGTAGCAATTCGTGATTACGACGGAGAAAATGTTGGGGGAATTCTTGGTGCCGCTCGCTACAGCCAAAGCCAAGGTCTTATTCCACAAGAGGTTGAATTACTTCGGGCCACTGTCTCAGGTTCTCTGTACGCAGTCGTTTTTTTCACTGAAGACGGAGTCGTAAACGCCGACGGCAAACTAGAGTTTTCAGCTGGAGATAAACAAATCGACGGCATAATGGCCACCTTTAAAGCTGAATAATAGCTTTATTTCAGACATTACAAGCGGCTCCCTTCGGGAGCCGCTTTTGGTATACCCAGCCCTAACTTTTGTATTAAAAGTTAGGGCTGGGTATACTAATAACACTTATGGCAGAATATATAAAAAGATACAATCCAAATAGAAGTGCCGAATGGAATTATGGTGGTGCCAAATGGCGTCTTTCTCGCTCCAAACTGGATTTTTTTCTGGAATGCCCACGCTGTTTTTACGTTGATAATAAACTCGGCACCAAACGGCCTGGCTTTCCAGCTTTTAATTTAAACATCGCCGTTGATGAACTTTTCAAAAAAGAATTTGACGTCCACCGAAAAGCCGGTACGCAACACCCCGTCATGCAAAAATACAAAATTAACGCAGTTCCTTTCCAACATAAAATGATGGATACTTGGCGAGAGAACTTTGAAGGGATTGAATATCACGACCAAGAAACTGGTTTGACTATTTCTGGAGCAATTGATGATATCTGGATTACACCCGAAGGAAAGTTAATAATCGTTGATTACAAATCAACCTCTAAAGAAGGTTCAATAACCGAATTATCAGATAGCCCGTGGGATCAGCAATATAAACGCCAGCTGGGTGTCTATAAATGGTTATTAGAAAAAAATGGTTTTAAGGTTGAAGATACTGGTTATCTTGTTTATGCTAATGCCAGTAAGGTTGAGGTGGGCTTTGACGATAAATTAGTCTTTGAAACCACCTTAGTACCGGTGGAAGTTGAAACCGACTGGATAGAACCAACTCTGGACAAAATAGTAGATTGCTTAGAAAGCGAAGCCATCCCTCCCACAGGACCGACCTGTGAGTATTGTCCTTACCGAGAAGCGGCGGGCAAAAAACTGCTGAATCTACACAAACTAAATAACCACAAAGCCAAGGAAGCTTTAGACGAATCCCCTGAAGGGACGATCGCCAATCTAAAAACAAAATATGCTAAAAAATAATTTTTCCGACAAGGTGAAAGCAGTGGTCAGGAAAATCCCAAAAGGAAAAACTATGACCTACAAAGAAGTGGCCGCCAAAGCTGGTAATCCTAAAGCCGCTCGCGCGGTGGCCAATGTGATGGCTGCTAATTACGATCCCCTAATACCTTGCCATAGAGTGATACGCACCGATGGTGGTTTGGGTGGCTACAACCGCGGCGGAGTCAAAAAGAAGCGTGCTATATTACAAGGCGAAGGAGTTAATGTTAAATAGTATGGATTTAAAAAGAGAATTAGATGCGGCCAAAAGGGATCTCACTGGTCTGCAACGTACTAGAGAAAATATCGAACATACGCAAAGACGCTTTGCCAGTGATACAGAGAGAGCCGAGAGAGAATTAGAAAATGTGCAAAAACAATTTCAACGTGAGCAAGAACGCCTGAATAATGCTCAAAAAGAATTAACCGAACAACAATCTAAACTCCAAGAAATTAATCAGGACCTGCAACAAGCTATGGAGGCCGAACAATCTAAAAATACAGAAATAGCTGAGCTTATGGATAAAGCGATGCGAGAGGCCGCCAACGATAACCGACACGCAGCTTAAACATGGCCTACTCACTCAAAATAGAACAAGCCATTAGGGCAGCGGCGGTGCTCCATAAAGACCAGGTTCGTAAAGGTGATATGCCTTTCCCGGTGGTTAGCCATCTCGTATCTGTGGCGATGATTGTTTCTGACTACACTAACGACGAAGATACCATCTGTGCTGCACTCCTACACGACACTATCGAAGACACCGATTATACAGCCGAAGAGCTACAAGAGGACTTTGGCGGCCCAGTACGCGATATCGTCGAAGCCTTATCGGAGCCACAAACTGAGGACGATGGCGGCAAAACTATTTGGAAAAAGAAAAAGAACATCTATGTTGAGCAACTCAAAACCGCGCCACTGGAGGCACTTATCGTCTGTGCCGCCGATAAAATTCACAATATGCGGACGATGGTCGAAGACTATTATGATGACCACTCAAAATTTATAGCTAATTTTGGCGGTAAATTAGAGGAGAGGATTATTGCTTACCAAGAAATAGCCAACGTGTTGAATAAGCGCCTTAAGAGTGAGATACTGGCTGAATTCAATAACGTATTTACCGAATATAAGAATTTCATTGCCGATGTCAAAAAAACTAAAGAAGACTATTAAGTTCGTTTATAGACCGACTCAAAAACTACCCAAACTGGATAAAATTCAAACTGAATGGGCTTTAAGTAATCACTATTACAAATCAGAGAATGACCCCCAGATTGAGGAAGACGCCTTAAAAATTGAGAAAGCCTACCGAGGTTTTGCTAAAAAATATAAAGGGAGAAAGTTTACCGCCACCACCCCAAAACTCCTTCAAGCCTTAAAGGATTATGAAAAAATTTGCAGTCTAGTCGAAGGCGTAAAAATATCTAGATATTTTGGTTTTAGAGCCACGCTCAACACCAAGGATACTATCGCCAATAAAAAAAGTAACGTTTTTTCGGAACGGTTTACTAAATTAGCCAATGAGCTAATTTTCTTCAAATTAGCTTTGGGGGCTATACCAAAGTCTTTGCAAAAAAAATATTTGAAGGAGAATAAACTTGAACATTACCATTACTACTTAGAGCGCGTCTTTTTAGAAGCCAAACACCTACTCTCCGAAGCGGAAGAAAAAATTTCGAGATTGTATTCCAGCACGGCAGTAGATATGTGGGGGGAAGCGACCGAAAGAATCATCGGTAACCGACATCTCAAATTCAAGAATAAAGAGTACTCGATTAGTGAGGCCTTGGTCAATTTAGACCACCAAAACTGGTCTGATAAACAAGCCTTGTGGGAATTGATCTTAAAGGAGATGGTGCAGATTTCTGAGTTTGCCGAACACGAGCTAACCGCCATAGTCACCTACGCCAAAGTGAGCGACGAATTGCGCGGTTTTGCTAAACCCTACTCAGCCACGGTCATGAGCTATGAAAATGAAGAGGCATCGGTAGAAGCATTAGTGACTGCTATTACCCAAAAAGGATTTGCTTTAAGTAAGAAGTTTTACCAAATCAAGGCTAAGTTACACAACAAAAAAACCATTCCTTACGCCAACAAGTACGAACCGATTGGTGAATTAAAATCACTATCTTTCCCCGAAGCAGTAAAAATCACCCGCGATGCGTTTTATGGTGTTAAAAAAGAATACGGCGAGATATTTGATCGCCTGATTTCAGAAGGTCACACTGATGCCTACCCCAAGAAAGGGAAACGGGGTGGTGCCTTTATGGCGGCCACTCACGGCCTACCGACTTATGTAATGCTCAACCACACCAATAACTTCAAATCTCTAGAAACCCTAGCTCACGAAATGGGCCACGCAGTGCATGCTGAGCGAAGTAAAAGCCAAAGCGTTTTGTATGAAGATTTTTCTACCACCACCGCTGAAACCGCCAGCACGTTATTTGAGCAGTTTGTGTTGGAAAAAATATTTGAGCAACTTTCCAATGAAGATAAAATACTACTCCTCCATGACAAAATTTCTGGTGATATAGCTACGGTTCAGCGGCAAATTGCTTTCTTTAACTTTGAACTCGAAATGCACAATCATATTCGTAAGGAAGGCGCTGCAACTAAGGAAGAATTAGCCAAAATTATGACCAAACACCTTAAATCATATCTGGGAGAGGCCGTAAAGGTGACCGAGACAGACGGCTACAGTTATGTCTATGTGCCTCATATACGCTATGGTTTTTATGTCTACACCTACGCTTACGGTTTTTTGGTTAGCAATCTGATGGCGGCCCGTTTTAAAGCCACACCAGACTACATAAAGGAAATTGACGGATTTCTCTGTGCCGGCGGAAGTGATACCGTAGACAATATTTTCAAAAAAGCGGGGATAGACACCACCAAAGTAGAAACCTTCATGGACAGTCTAAAAACCCAAGAAAAGGAAATAAAACTCCTAGTGAAACTCACAACCAAGAAATAAACCCCTACTGACTGGTGCTACAATACTAGGGCAATATGAATTTACTTTTTTGGGGATTAACAATCGGACTGGCCGGAAAAATTCTATTAGTCATAGGAGTGTTGCTGGCTCACAACCAAATTGCCCATGAACACAAAATAGACAACGCTGTACTCAAATCATTCAAGAAGGAAAAGATTATAACTATTCTGGGGTTGTTATTGATAATAATCGGTTACTTGATGGAAGTGTATTTTTATGGTTTTGCCCAGATGCTGACCTGTAGCGGAGTCGAATGTGCCGCCAACCTAGGCGCTCTACTCTCGCCATAACTACAATATCTGCTATATTATTCCTATCTTAAAGCTTTTTATTTATGTCAGGAAACGAAATTCGCGAGAAATATTTGAAATTCATGGAGGCACAAGGCCACGCCATTATTCCTAGTTCGGCTCTAGTACCCGAGAACGACCCCACCACTCTGTTTACCGGTAGTGGTATGCAACCGCTTATCCCTTATCTTATGGGTGAAACTCACCCTAAAGGAACCAGGCTGGCTGATTCTCAAAAGTGTTTTCGAGCTGAGGATATCGACGAAGTCGGAGACAACCGTCACACCACGTTTTTTGAAATGCTTGGTAATTGGTCGCTTGGCGACTATTTCAAACGTGAACAATTACCATGGTTTTTTGAGTTTTTAACTGAGGAAGTTGGCTTGGACGCAGGTCGAATTTATGTAACCGTCTTTCAGGGCGACGTGAAAGCCGGTGTACCTCGCGATGATGAGTCAATGGGGCTTTGGCAAAAACTATTTGATGATAAGGGTATTTCCTACGCCGTTAGTGAAATGGGCAGTGAAGAAGAAGGGGGGGAGAGAGGAATGAAACCAGGTGAAAGGATTTTCTTTTACGATTCAAGTAAAAACTGGTGGAGCCGTTCCGGTAAACCGGAAAATATGCCGGCCGGAGAAATTGGTGGCCCAGACAGTGAGGTGTTTTATGATTTTGGTACTCCACATGATGAAAAATTCGGTAAATACTGTCACCCCAACTGCGATTGCGGTCGTTTTTTAGAAATTGGCAACTCAGTTTTTATTGAATACTTAAAGGAAGAAGACGGCACTTTTTCAAAATTACCAACCCAAAACGTAGATTTCGGTGGTGGCCTGGAACGTATTACCGCCGCCGCTTTAGGTAACCCCGATGTCTTTAAAATTGATTTAATTGCTGGCGTGGTGGCTCAAATTGAAGCCCTATCAGGAAAGAAATACGATGATCATATTGAGGAATTTCGTATTATTGCCGATCATATTCGGGGAGCGGTATTTATGGTGGCTGATGGGATTTTGCCGAGCAACACCGAGCAGGGTTATTTTGTGCGCCGTTTACTGCGCCGAGCGGTACGCTACGCTGACAAAATTGGCGTGCCTGCTGGACGCTTTAAAGAACTTTCCGAAGGAGTGATTGTGGTTTATAAAAACCATTATTCATACCTTGAGGAAAAACAAAAAGAAATTCTTGAGTCTATCGAAGGCGAGGAAGTACAATTTAGAAAAACGCTTGAGCGAGGGATGAAAGAATTTGAAAAACTCAGCCAAGACGATATTACCGGGGAAGATGCTTTCATCCTTTTTACTACTTATGGTTTTCCATTTGAGTTAACCAAAGAGTTAGCTAAGGAGAAGGGAATTAAAATCGACGAAGTTTCTTTTGCAAACGAAATGAAAAAGCATCAGGAAATGTCTCGAGCGGGAGCCGAACAAAAATTCAAAGGTGGTTTAGCTGATAATTCTGAAAAAGTTATTCAATATCACACCGCCACTCACCTGATGTTGGCGGCCTTGAGAAAAGAATTAGGGGCTCACGTACATCAAGCTGGCTCAAACATAACCGGTGAACGTATGCGCTTTGACTTCACTCACCCAGTAAAAGTAGAGACGGAAACGTTGGAAAAAATTGAAACCTTTGTTAACAAAGCTATTAAAACTGGTGGGGTAGTGTCTATGGAAACAATGTCAAAAGAGAAAGCTAAAAATGACCCAACTGTGGAAGGGAGCTTTTGGGACCGCTATCCTGACGAAGTAAAGGTTTACACCATGACTGGTAAAGACGGCACAGTATTTTCCAAAGAGCTTTGCGGCGGACCACATGTTGAGAAACTCGAGTATATTAAGAGTACCTTCAAAATTACTAAAGAAGAATCTTCCTCGGCTGGGGTTAGACGTATAAAAGCGGTTTTGGAATAAAAAATAAAATAAGGCCGGCCCGGAATTCTCCGGGCCGGCTTTTTAAACTTCTGCCAACATATTCAAAGCGTGTGAAAGTCTTTCAGCTTTCTTGGGGTCACCATGAGCTTGAGTTAATTTATGAACAAGTAACCCTAAAACTGCCTCCGCCGCGTCTTGAGCATTTTGTGATGTGACAGGACCATTCTTCTGGTACCCTTCCTGAATTTTTGGTGCTGGCACCCAAACTAATTGCCCAACATCTTCACTAATTACAGTTATAGCGATTTGAGAAGGTCTCATATTTCGTTTTCTGTTTGCCAGAAAAACTTTTGAGAGTTTGAGCCTGCCGACCGAGCGTGCAATGCGCGCCTCAGACACTTGCCACCAGGGTTGTTCACAATCGTGGTGAAATTTTTTCCAGGAAATAGCGCCTTTGTATTCATTACCATGACTTGGTGTTCCGTACCCAAAACGGTACTTACGTCTTTGAAAATGCATACCAGGAATAATAAGACTGCCACAGTTTGCACAGACACCAAAGACTGCGGCCGTACGATCTTCATCATAGGCAGCGATATGATACCAACCTCTTGTATCAGTCATTATTGTCTCCCTTTATCAAGATTTTGAATCTCCTACTACTATCCACGATTTTGGTCTTTTTGCAAACACCGCGAATGGTGTTGGCCTGTTATACTAAACACAAATGTTCGGTTTAGGTAAACACGGTCCAGATGGTAAATACGCCATAATATTAGATATTGGTTCGGCCAGTGTGGGAGCTTCCATTGTTGCCTCAGACATCGTGACCAAGGAAAATCCAGTCATTTATTCCCATCGTGAGTGGGCGGTTATTAAGGATGCTAATGTAGAGAATCCGACTCGTTTTATTGAAGAAGCCTTACTGAGATTGTTTCTGGTTTTGGGTAGTTCTGGTGGAGCCGCCTTAAAAAAATATGACCCCAGTGGCGATATTTCATATATTCAAGTTTCCATTTCAGCACCATGGGCTCACACCATTACCCAACAAACTGAATACGAAAACGATGACACCTTCAAAATTACTGAAAAATTAATAGGGAATTTGGTGGCCGATGCCCAGAAGCAATCTATGAAAAGTATAAAAACTACAGAATTCCTAAAACGAGAAGGTCTAGAAATAATTACCAACCAAACCCTACACATGACCGCCAATGGCTATACGATAAAAGACCCCCGAAATCTAGAAACGAACAAACTGTATATTTCACACTCCAGCGGTATTGCTTCATCAAAGATAGTAACGGCCATAAAGAAACACACCGAGGAAGTCTTTCCTGATGCTAAATTACTGCTAAACACATTTTTGCTCACTTATTACACTGCCATCCGTGATATTTTTCCCGAAACAACCGAAATGACATTGGTTGATATCACTGGTGAAGCTACTGAAGTTGGTATAGTCAGAAACGAAGAATTAACAAAAGTGGCTCATTCCTTAATCGGCTCCCAAACTATTATCCGTATTTTAAGCTCTAAACTTAAAATACCCTTGTCTTCAGTGCGGACATTACTTCAAGACAACGCACCAAATTTAACTGACGAGCAGAAAATTGTGGCCGAATCTGTGTTTGAGGAATATGTTGAAGAAATTGCCAACCTCCTTAAATCCATGGGCGACATTTTAACTGTGCCATCGACCATCTATTTACATACTGATAGGTATTCTGAAAATTTCTTTAAAAAGTATTTAAAAAAAGCTGCTTCGAGAGCAACTGGTGGTGAACACACAGTAATACCGGTTACTAAAAAAATCCTCCCCAAAATTGAAACTGAAGATACGGCTATACTGCTGTCTTCTTTCGTCTTCCACAAACTTCATGAACAGGGAACGCTCGCCAAGTAGGGAAATGACGGTATACTTTATAAAATGAATCAAAAGTGGAATTTACAAGATATTCAGCCGGCTCGACCGCGCAAAGCAGCGAAACCAGTTCGTCCTGTTAATGAAGAGACAGAAATAAAAACCCAAAATGACGAACCAGTGTCTGATATCAAAATAAAAAGAGACACAAACAGTGAGAATAATTCACTGCGTGAGAGGATGCGAAGACGACCAGGTATGAACATAGACAAAGAGGCGAGCTTACCAGAAAAAGATACCCATTTTGACACTGTTGAAATAGTAGACGGTAGAAAATCTCGCCAGTCTTCATATGTTATTGCTGGAATTGTCTTTATTTTTGTAGTTCTAGGAGGAGTGGTGGCCAGTGCTTTAATGGGCGGAGCAGATATCACCGTGAAGCCACGTCATACCGACAAAAACATTGCCGCTACTTTTACTGGCTCAATAGTAGCCAAGGAAGACACCCTGCTTTATGAACTGCTCACCTTAGAAGCCGATGGTGAACGTCAAGTAGAGGCCAAGGGACAGGAAGAAGTAACAGAGCAAGCTCAGGGAACAATTTTAGTTTATAACGAATTCAGCCCTAATCCCGTTCGTTTGGTTAAAAATACTAGATTTCAATCACCAGACGGTCTAATTTATAAAATAAAAGAGTCAGCCGTAGTGCCAGGATATAGTAAAGGTGACAGTGGTTCTGTCGTACCAGGAGTAATAACCGCCGATGTTTTTGCGGAAGCTACAGGCGAGAAATACAACATCGGACCAGCTCGCTTTACGATTCCTGGCTTTGAAGGCTCAGCTGAATATGACAAAGTCTACGGAGAATCAACCGGCAGTATGATTGGTGGCTTTTCTGGACAAAAGTTTATTATTGATGACGCTGAATTGGAAACCGCTAGACAGGCTTTACACACCGAATTACGTGACGCTCTTTTGGCTCGTCTTGAGAACGAACGACCGGCTGACTTTGTTCTATACAACGACGCTGTAACATTCAGTTTTAACTCACTACCGGCCATAGCTTACGGTGATAATCTAGCGACTATCAAGGAACAAGGTGTGTTACGAGTGCCTTTATTTAAAGAAGCGGACTTGGCAAAATTCTTGGCTGAAAAAAGCGTCCCTAATTATGAAGGGTTGCCGGTTAGATTAACCAACTATAACACGCTAACCTTTGCTTACACTTCACCAACCACCACCATTTCTGATATTAGTGCGGAGAGTGAGTTAAGTTTTTCACTGACCGGGAACGCCCAAATTGTGTGGCAGTTCAATGAAAATGAATTAAAGGCTGATTTATTAGGGGTAGAGAAAACCGCTATCTCACAAATCCTTGGAAAATACCCAGCTATAGAAAGCGCGGAAGCGGTGGTACGGCCATTTTGGAAGACCAGTTTTCCACGCGAAATGAGGGAAATTAATGTTACCGAAAAACTTGATTAGAGTTTTTTATAATGGATATGTTGAAAAATAGGTTGACTCTTTTTAAATCATTTGTTAAACTCGTGCTCGTTTGATGTCAGATGATTCAGATAACAAAGACCTCGTCTACGGCGTAGTTGAGGAAGCGCTTCCTAACGCGCTTTTTCGCGTATTGCTTGATGGTGAAACCGAAACTTCCTTGGCTTACTTATCAGGCAAGATGAGGAAATTCAGAATTCGTGTTTTGGTTGGTGACCGCGTAGCAATTGTCCCGGAACCATATGGAGGTAAAGGACGAATTGTTAAACGCAGCTAACAAAAATACAAACTAATTTATTTAATACATGAAAGTTAGAAGTTCAGTAAAGGCTAATAAAACCAAGGGGGATAAGATAGTGCGCCGAAAGGGTCGTGTTTATCTTATTAATAAAAAAGAGCCACGTCGTAAAATGCGCCAAGGCTAAATCATATGAGAGTATCAGGTATAACAATCCCAGACGAAAAACACTTAGAATTCGGACTAACCGCCGTTTATGGTATTGGGCGTGCTCGAGCCCAAGTTATTTTGAGTGAACTTAAGATTGCTGAGTTTACTAAGCCTACCGATTTAACTACTGAACAAGAAAATGCCATTCGTGAAAAGATTGAATCTTTCACTATTGAGGGTGAACTAAAGCGTGAAATATCTAGTCATATAAAGCGACTAAAAGATACAGGTAGTTATCGAGGTTCACGACACGCCAAGCGTCTACCCGCTCGCGGCCAGCGAACCAAGACCAACGCCAGAACACTTAAAGGAGCTAAAAAGACTATGGGTTCAGGACGTCGTAAGCTTGAAAAGACTTAAAATAATTATTAACACCAGATTGACCTATGGGTAAGAAAAGAATCATAAAAAAAGGTGGGGGATCAGATGTAGCGGGAACTTCTCGCGCTCTTAATCGTATTCCTAAAAAGAAAGTAACGATTGGAACTCTTAATGTTTTAGCTACGTTCAACAACACTATCGTTACTCTTTCAGACTCAAAGGGTAATTCAATAATTGCCGCTTCTTCCGGAGCCGTTGGTTTTAAAGGTTCTCGAAAGAGTACACCATTTGCCGCTGCTAAAGTAGGTGAAATCATTGGTGAAAAGGCACAACAAATGGGGATGAAAGAAGCTAATGTGATTATTAAAGGGGCTGGAGCGGGTCGCGAATCCGCTCTTCGTGCCTTTGCTGGAAAGGGAATAACTATCTCAAAAATTACTGACCGAACACCTATTGCTCATAACGGCCCAAAGCCACCTAAGGCTCGACGTGTTTAATATTATTGCTTATGAAAATAGGACCTAAATTTAAAATAGCTAAACGTCTCGGGGCACCAATCTTCCCCAAGACCCAAACCGCTAAATTTGCTCTATCAGAAGCAAAAGCTGGTCGCCTTAAAAAGCGCCGCGGTAATATGTCTGACTATAATCGTCAGTTAATTGAAAAGCAAAAAATGCGTTTCACTTATGGTATTTCTGAGAAGCACCTTCGCCGTTATGTAGACGAAGCGATTGCTAAGAGTCAGCAACCGATTGCTCACCTTATGGAACGTTTAGAATCACGATTGGATAACGTAGTGTTTCGTATGGGTATTGCTAAGAGCCGACAGCAATCACGGCAAATGGTTTCTCATGGACACGTGGTTGTAAACGGTAAAAAAATTACCTCACCATCTCATAAAGTTCGACCAAATGACCAAATCTCTATCCGAGAAGGCAGCAAACAAATTGGTCTTCTAACTAACATCACTGAAGAACACGCCCCGCAAGCAGTGCCGGGTTGGTTGAAATTTGATTTAAAAAGTATGACAGGAACAGTTGCCAGTGCTCCAGCCCACGACCCTACCGAATCAATGTTTGACCCAGAACAGGTACTTGAGTACTACAGTCGATAGTGAATTAAATTAATAACGTAAGAACAAAACTATGTTAGATAAAAACATCGCCCTACCAAGTAAGCCACGCATCGTTAAAGAGGAGGAATTTTCTGGTACTTACGAAATTGATGGTCTTTTCCCTGGTTATGGCCATACCCTTGGTAACTCACTACGACGGATTATTTTGTCTTCACTGCCAGGAGCAGCAATTACTCAAGTAAAAATTGACGGTGTACAGCATGAGTTTTCTACTATGGACGGTGTTAAAGAAGATGTTATTACGATCCTTCTTAATATAAAACGTCTTCGTCTAAAATTGCACGGTGATGAAGCTCAGAAAGTTACACTTAAAGCTAACGGTGTAGGTATGGTTACGGCTGCTAATATTGAAGCGCAAACTCAAGTTGAAATTCTAAATCCTGATCAACCAATTGCAGAAATAACTGCCAAATCAACTAAGCTAGAAATCGAAATGACCGTTGAGCATGGTCTTGGGTATGTTCCTCGGGAAATTCACCAGAAAGATAAGGTGGAAATCGGTACTATCGCTCTTGATGCTGTCTTCACCCCAATTCGTCGTGCCAACTACGAAGTGGAAAACATGCGTGTGGGTGACCGAACTGACTACAATCGACTTCGTGTCTCTCTTGAAACTGACGGAACCATTACTCCACGTGAGGCCCTTGAGGATGCTATTGAAATCATGATTCATCAGCTTAAGGCAGTGATTGGTTTCCAAGAGGAAGTAGTGGAAAAGGCTGAAGTGCCTGAAAAACCAGCGGTTGAAGCATCAACCGAGCTGGACCCAGACGTCCTTAAAACGCGTATCGAAACTCTTGATCTTTCTACTCGAACCCAAAACGCTTTGGAAGCAGCCAGCATCAGAACTATTGGTGGACTTGTTCGAAAGAAAAAAGATGATATTCTTGCGCTCGATGGTCTTGGCCCTAAAGGAGTAGAAGAAATCGAAGATGTTTTAGCTTCCTTAAAGTTAAATCTTTCTGAATAATTAATTAATACTGAAATATGCAACACCGCACAAAAAACCGAACCCTTGGAAGAACCAGTCGCTTACGCACGGCTCTTTTGCGTGGTCTAGCAATTTCATTGTTTGAAAAGGGCAAAATTAAAACCACCGAAGCCAAAGCTAAAGAGGTGCGTCCATTTGTTGAAAAACTTATTACTACCGCTAAAAACGATACTGTGGCCGCCAGACGTACAGTGTCTACTCGCCTTGGTGAACCCAGCGCTGATTTTATTAAAAATCTTTTTACAGAAGTAGCCCCAAAATATAAAGAACGTGACGGTGGTTACACTCGAGTTATTAAGATGGGACGTACAGAAGCTGGACGCGATGAAGCTGTAATTGAGCTTGTATAATTTCTATGGATACTGAAACACAAAACAAAATAGTAGAGGTGGACGCTACCGGACGCCGTCTTGGTAAGTTGGCTACAGAAGTAGCTGTGGTTTTGATGGGAAAAGATCAACCCGATTTTGCTAAAAATATGATTGCTCCAGTAACTGTAAAAGTATCTAACCTGAGCAAGATGGACATCCCAGAAAAGAAAAAAGGGGAGATTTACCAATCTTATTCTGGTTATCCTGGAGGACGCAATGAAGAAACTTTAGAGCATTTGGCCAAGCGTTTGGGCTACACTGAAGTATTTAAGCGTTCAGTAAAAAGCATGCTACCGAAAAATAAGCTCCAGAGTAAACTTTTAAAGAATTTAGAATTAAGCGAATAATTATGGCAACGGAAAAATACACAGAAGGCATAGGCCGCCGAAAAACCTCAACTGCTCGAGTTCGCATCACTCCCGCTAAAGCAACTACAGTAGTAGTGAATGACAAACCGGTGGTTGAATACTTTGCACACGAGTCACATAATAAAGATATCAATTCTGTTCTAGGCGTTGATGAGGCTGGTGTTGGTACTTACACTATCACTGCCAAAGTTAGTGGTGGCGGTCTATCTTCACAAGCTGAAGCTATTCGCTTAGGCATTGCCCGAGCCTTGGTAAAAGAAAAAAGGGAGAGACGAGGGGTTTTAAAATCTCTTGGATTCCTAATGCGTGATCCACGTTCAGTGGAACGAAAGAAGTTTGGACTTAAGAAAGCTCGGAAGCGAGGAGCTTGGAGCAAGCGCTAAGCGCGCTTGCTCCGGTCCTGCCCCCAGGCAGGAATCGCGATGTGAGGCTTGATGCCAAACCAGCGATAGGTGGGAACAAATTGGATTACATCTCGTAATATCAAACGAAGAAACGGAGTACACTTGCTTCGTTTTTCTTGCTCCGCTCCAGTCTTCAGACTGGACGGCCAATCTGAGCTAGCTAGAGCGAAGCAGGCAAAGGAGAAAACAAACTCCAAAACTACCCTAAACAAAAAAGAGACTGCCTAGTCTCTTTTTTGTTTGTACTGTTCCTGCCTCCAGGAAAGAACGAAATAGGCAGTGGTCATAAAATTATTTCACTTATTTATACAAGTTCCTCATAGTCGTCGTACAGCTCGTTGATTCACTTAAAACAAAAAAACCCGCAAGCGGGCTTTTTTGCAGCCAGTAGGTGTCCGGAGACTCCTACCGTTTTACCTTCCAACGTAAGCTGTAAGGTCTGTCCATTATACTCCACCAAGAATTTCTGCAATCTAGATTTTTCAAAAAAATGTTTTGTAACTTTATTTAAAATTTTAAAACACAAAAACCCAGGGCGAACCTGGGCTTTGCGTCCTACTAGATTAAATCATATGCTCCAGTCCTACCTCCAGGACCTAAACCAACATGGGTTTGTTGGAGTGACATACCATCTAGTATAGAAAGTTTGGTATGTAAGCAATGCACGTAGAGAACATTACTTTGATTCAAAACATGTTCGTAGAGGAAGCTACAATGAGCATTCTCCTCCTAACACCCCACCAAAGAGCGGGTACTAAAATAATATCACTTTGGCAAGAAATGTGTATGTATAAAACTTAATAGTCTTTGCAAGTATAAAAAAGTGAGGTAATGCATAAATATTTTTAACTTTGACAGAAGTTGAAAATAAATTTATAATGCTATGGCTATGTTAGATAAAGAAGAATCGATTGATGATAACATTGAATTTGACGAGACAATTCCCAGCAATGATATTGACCTTGAAGAAGCTGACGAACAAGCTGGTGATAAAATTAAAAAATTACAAGCTAAATTAAAAACCTGCGAAGCCGAAAAATTGACCAACTTGGAAGAGCTTCAAAGGGCCAAAGCCGATTTCCTAAATGCGCGAAAACGCATGGAGGAAGATCGCCTAAAAGACAAAAAACGAACTTCTATTCATTTTATAGAAGAATTATTACCTCTTTGTGACAGCTTTCACATGGCGATGAGCAATAGTGAAGTCTGGAATAAAGTTGACGACGTGTGGCGTAAGGGAGTAGAAAGTATTTTTACTCAATTACAAGGGGTGCTAGCTACTCATAAGGTAAAAATCATAAACCCGAT
>Ga0100403_1000672_pt1 | contig 33779 bp, 30 predicted proteins | sample CryGeymet201501t_FD_83663 | JGI IMG/M metagenome (GOLD analysis project Ga0100403, IMG submission 83663) | Groundwater microbial communities from Crystal Geyser aquifers in Utah, USA - Crystal Geyser metaG 2015-01t | ecosystem: Environmental > Aquatic > Deep subsurface > Groundwater | place... | reverse complement strand
GCTCACAAAGACGGGCGAGTGGACAGAGGATGAACTTCCTCTGGAAGCCGATAGTTTTAGCTTGGAAAAGGGAGATGCACTTCTTGAGGAAGTCAGCTCGTTCATCAACGCTGTGGCCACCGGAGGCTCGCCTCTGGTTTCGGGAAGAGACGGTCTAAAAGCCTTACGTCTTGCGGAAGAAATCTTAGCTGATGCCCAGCGCCGACTCTAAGAATCGTATTCTCATTGTCGCTGCAGAGGCGTCTAGCAGTCTTTATGCTCAGCGACTCTTAGAGCACTGGCGAGATCAAAATTTTGAAGTCGAAGCCTTTGGAATTGGCAGTCGCGAGATGGAAGCCCTCGGATTTGAATGTCATGGACGCTCGGAAGAAATGGCCGTGGTCGGTGTTTCGGAAGTGTTGGGCCACCTTCCAGAGATTTTAAAAGTTTCGAGCCGCCTTATTGATGAGGCAAAGAAGCGATCCCCACAAGTGATCTTACTTTTAGACTACCCCGAATTTAACTTTCGTTTAGCAAAGAAGCTGTCTCGGTTGGGATTTAAAGTTGTTTACTATATTTCTCCTCAGATTTGGGCATGGAGAAGTTCTCGTGTGAACTTGGTGAAGAAGTACATCGATAAGATGCTAGTTTTATTTCCTTTTGAAAAAGACTTTTACAAACAGCACGGTGTGGATGTGGAGTTTGTCGGGCATCCCTTATTGGATGAGTTGGGCGTGGATTTTAATGATCCGAAGGAAGTTTCTCTATTGAGGTCGAAATATGGTTTTGGTCCTAAGGATTTGGTCCTAGGTTTAATGCCTGGGTCCCGGAGGTCTGAAATCAATCATCACCTTCAAACTCAAATTCAGACCGCATCAAAGATTCATCGATCTCACCCTCATGTAAAGATTGCGCTTTTGGTTGCTCCGCATTTTGATTTGAATGAGTTTAGGCACTCTTTACCCAAAGTGGACTTTCCCCTTGTGCTCGTTAAATTGAGTCCCTTTTCTATGATTTCTATGATGGATATTTTTCTGGTCGCCTCTGGTACGGCCACATTGATGGTTGGTCTCTTAGGCAAGCCGATGGTGATCATGTACAAGATGAGCGCCTTCACCGGCTGGCTGGCTAAAATGTTCGTCAAATCCACGCCGTTCTTTGGACTCATCAACCTGATTCACAAGAAGAAGGTGGTTCCTGAGCTTTTCCAAGGAGAAGCCTCACCAGAACTCCTCTCAAAAGAGCTTGAGATTTTTATAAGCCAACCGGAGGTGCGGAAAAAGACTTCTGAAGAACTGGCAAAAACGACCACTTTGTTGGGCTCAAACGGGATCACTATTCGAGTGGCTGAAGCGCTAAAACCTTACTTCGAAAGAGGCCATTGATTGTGGGAATTTTCAAAGGCTTAAGTTTTGTTTTTGGCCAAGGCGTTCAATTGAGGAATTATCTTTATGACGAAAACTATATAAAGACCTCTCGCCTCCCGGTGAAGGTCATTAGCGTTGGCAACATCAGTGTTGGTGGTACCGGCAAGACCTCTTTTGTGATTTGGCTCTTAAGGGCTCTCGTTGCTCGAGGCTACAAGGTGGGCGTGGTCTCGAGAGGTTATGGAGGCTCTGTGAAGTCAGTGGCGAGAGTGCCAGTTGATGGCGATCCAAAGATCTTTGGCGATGAGCCGTCTTTGATTGCTCGTGAAAATCTAGGGCCTGTGTTTGTCGGTCCCAAAAGGTTTGAAGTGGGAGAGAGACTTTTGAATGAATTTAAAGTGGACTTTATTATCGCTGATGACGCTTTTCAACATCGACGTCTCGCTCGAGATATTGATGTGGTCTTAGTTGATTTTAGCGAGCCACCACAGAATCTCTCTTTAATGCCCTATGGACGTTTGCGAGAAGACTTCAAATCTCTTCGTCGGGCCAATGTGATTGTCAGTACAAAAAGAAGCTTTTCAAAGAGAACGGATTTTGGGTTTATTGAGAATCAAATTCCAGACGGAAAAATTCGCTTGAACATGGAGTATCATTTAAAATCCATTGTGGATGAGATGGGGCAGCCTACGGGGAGTCCGATGGATCGTTATCTGCTTGTTTCTGGGGTGGCTCAACCTCAGGGCGTAGAGATTTTGGCAAATTCAAAATGCAACATCACCGATCACGTGATTTTTGATGACCATCATAGCTTCACCGAAAATGATGTGTCAGACATTCTTGCTCAACAAAGTGAGCTGGGCGCAAATCTTATTCTGACGACTCAAAAGGATGCTGTTAAACTTTTTCAATTTCCACAACTCAAGAGTGTTCTTCGCGTGATGGAATTGGATTACAAAGTGGAGGGGCCGTTGGATGAATTTTTTGAAGTCATTGCTCGGAAAGCTCTCTAAAGGCTTTGCCTATCTTTTGTGGATCAGTCCTTTGTGGTTGAGAAGAGGCTTGGGTGCAGTGCTTGGAAGTCTCTGGTTTGACGTTCTTCGTATTCGACGGGACATCGTGGTTGAAAACATTCAAAGAGCCTTTCCTGAAATGTCTAAGGATGACGCTTTAAAGCTTGGTCGAAAGTCTCTTCATCAGTTGGGACAAGGGTTTGTGGAGTACAGCTTTCTTCCCTTTCTTAATACCAAGAACCTTTCTCAACGGATGGTGTTTTCCGGTTTAGAAAATCTGGATTCGGCATTGAAAGAGGGCAAAGGGGTTCTACTCTTGACCCTTCATTTGGGCCACGGGGATTTAGGAGTCGGTGGTCTTTCTCTTTTGGGATATCCCATGGTTTTGGTTTCCAAATTCTTTAAGCTCAAATGGCTCAATGATCTCTGGTTTGGAATGCGGGCGGAGCTTGGGACGGAGTTTGTGCCTCCCAGGGATTCCTCCTTTCAACTTTTAAAAAAACTAAGATCTAACAAGATTGTAGTGATTCCTCTGGACCAATTTACAGGTCCTCCGATTGGGGTCAAAACGCAATTTTTTGGAGTAGAAACGGGGACCGCTGCAGGTCTGGCTGTTATGTCGCTGAGATCCGGTGCACCTGTTATTCCTGCTTACACTTTTCGCAATGAGAAAGGGCTTCATGAGGTCCATTTGCTCGAGAAAGTGGATATGGAATCTTTCAAGGCCAAAGAGAATCCTGCGCAAGAGGCCACCCAACACTTTAATTTTATTTTGGAAAAGATGATCGAGAGGCACCCTGAGCAGTGGATGTGGATCCATCGTCGATGGAAAAGGTTTGTGGTTACCTAAGAGATAGGTAGAATGGGTTCATGAATTTTTCAGTCATTTGTCATTTTTCTTTTTTGTTCCTCGTTGGTTTTCTAATTTCTTCCTGCTCCTCCACCTCTTTAAAGTATGAGAAGGGGGATGGTTTGAAGGGCATTGAGGCCTATGAAAATCAGGTGAAAGTGATTGAAATCGAAGAGCCGGCTCCTCCGCCAGAGAAAGCTCCGGAAGAGACCTCTTCAAAGAATGAAAACAAAAAAGAAGAGACAAAGAAGAAGCTGAAGAGCTCACCAAAGCCAAAAGAAGAGAAGAAGACAGTCGAAAAAAAGTCAAAAAGTCCGTCCAAAACAAGGATGCCCAAAATGGAAGATTCGGTAGGATTTGATGGTCGAAGACCTCTTGTTGACCCTTTCAAGGTCGGGGAGAAAGTCACCTTGGATGTGACCTATTTCAATATCAAGGCCGGCGAGATCGATCTGAGTGTGAAGCCCTTTGTGGAGTTTAACGAAAACAAGGCCTACTCTTTTCATGTGAACTTAAAGTCCTATTCTTTTTTCTCGCGAATCTATGCTGTGGATGACCAGGCCTCAACCTATGTGGACTATGAGACTTTAAAGCCCTACAACTTGTCGATCACCATAAAGGAGAGCAAGCAGTTGGCGGAGACGCGAACTCTCTTTGATTGGAAAACCAATAAGGCCAGTTATTGGAAGAAGAGATACACGGAAGAAAATGGAGAGGAAAAGAGTGAGCTTTCCTGGGACATTGAGGACTATTCTCAAAATGTCATCAGTGCGCTTTACTATCTGAGAACTTTTCAATTGGTGCCGGGAAAAAAGCTGGCCTTTCGTGTAGCTGACGAGGGAAAGAACATTGTCTTTACAGGGGAAGTGCTTCGACGGGAAACATTAAAGACGAAGCTTGGCGACTTCAAAACTGTGGTGGTCCGTCCAAGTATCGAAGTGGATGGTGCCTTTAAGCCTGTCGGAGAGAACTTGATTTGGCTCACCGATGACGACAGAAAATTCGTGGTCCGGATTGAATCCAAGATCAAGATTGGGACTTTAGTTGCCAAGCTAAAGTCTATAGATAAAGGTCGCGATTGATCTTTGATTTCAGTCATTCCGTCATAATCTAAGCTAAAATAGGTGATGGCTGAAATTCGATGCAGATACTTTTCTGGATACAAACCTTGTTCGCGATCCACCACCTGTTCCAAGTCTTCTTGTGCGTCCTTTGAGAGAATTGACGAAAATATTTTGGTGGTCCACTTGGGCGCACTCGGAGCGGTTCTAAGAAGTACAGCACTTCTAAAAGCGTTAAAAAAGAAGCATCCATTTTCTCGGCTTGTTTGGGTGACGGAGTCCCCTGCTCAAAATCTTCTTTTAGAAAATCCTTTGATCGATGAGGTTCTTCTGGCCTCAGAAGTCGCGCTTCACCCCTTAACAAGTCTCACATACAGCCATGCTTACTCCATTGATAAGTCCTTAAAAGCTCACCGCTTGGTCCAAGAGTTCAACACGGATAAAATCCTCGGTTTTCGATGTGACCCTATTTCAGGAGGAGTTCTTCCGGCAAGCGAGTCCGCACGTGAGCTTTGGGAAATTGGTCTTTCTGATGAAAAGAAGTTTTTTAAGAACTCTAAGACGGAAACACAGTTGATTCATGAGGCTTTGGAGTTGGGCCCTTTCCTGAGAGAGGAATACCTTCTTAGGCTGTCCCCAACTGAGCAAATGGTGGGACAGGATCGCCGCAGAAAGTGGAAAGACAATAGGGATCAAATTCTGATTGGAATGAACGTGGGATGCAGTTCAACCATCCCCTATAAGAAGCTTTCCGAAGACGCTCAAAGAAAGTTCATTGATCGAGTGAAGGAGCTTTGGGGAAGTCGGGTGCAGATCGTTCTTCTCGGTGGAAGAGAGGACTTAGACCTTGCAAATCGAATCGCAAAAGAGAGGGATGTGATTCTTTCACCGATGAACTTAGGGTTAAGAGATGGAATCTCAAGCCTTTTTGCTTGCGACATTGTGGTGACCGGAGATAGCCTAGGGCTCCATTTGGGAGTGGCATTGAACAAGTGGGTGGTGGCATGGTTTGGCCCAACCTGTGCCCATGAAATTGATCTTTATGATCGAGGTGTAAAGATCCTTTCTCAAGTGCCTTGCTCGCCTTGTTGGAAGAGAGTGTGTGATCGTTCCATTATGTGCTACGACCAAGTGCCCCTCTCAGATTTGATTGATGGAGTGGAAAAAGGAGTGAAGTGGAAATCCTTGTCATCCAAACAGCCTTTCCAGGAGACTTGTTCCTAAGTCTTCCTCTGCTGAAAAACCTCAGAGTGCATTTTCCCAATTCGAAGGTTCATCTCATGTGTCGAAAGGGGATTGGACAAACTTTTTTGGAGCATCATCTGGTTGATGAGATTCACGAAGTTGAAAAGGGCAAGGCTTCAAGCTACCTAAAGATTTTGGAGAAATTGGGCTCAAACAAAATAGACTTGGTTCTCTCTCCCCATCGATCATTGAGAACGGCGCTTTTTATTCGAAGGCTGAAGCCGAAGCAATCGATTGGTTATCGACTTTGGTGGAATGGCCTCTTTTTTTCAATGAGAATTCCTTATCACTTAGATCTTCCCGATGCTTTAAGGCAACTGGAGTTGTTGGTTGAAGCCTCTGACTCTTTTAAAGAGCTTTGGGAGTCCAAAGCTTCAATGGGAAAGTATCTCGGAGATAAAAGTCTTTCCGTAGTCAAATATGATCAGTGGGATTTTCCTTCGTGGATGTCTGGTCAGCTCACCCCGTGGAGGCCGGAGGGAAATCGGATCTGTCTGGCTCCTGGAAGTGTTTGGGCAACAAAGAAGTGGCCAGCAGAATCCTTCTCTAAACTTGCTAAGAGTCTTTTGGATAAGGGCTTTAATGTCAGCCTTGTTGGTGCCGCGGCCGATCAGGAGGATTGCAATAAAGTGGCAACGGCAGATTCGCGCATTGAGAATCTATGCGGCAAGACCAGTTTGTCTGAGCTCTTGAGCTTGTTTCAGAAGTCGCGAGCCCTGGTTTCTAATGACAGCGGCGCCATGCATGTGGCGGCGGCCACGGGCCTCCCAACGGTTTGTATCTATGGCCCGACGGTTCCAGAATTTGGGTATCGCCCTTGGCAAAAATCGGTTCGATTGATTCAAACTCCTCTCTCCTGTCGGCCTTGTTCCCCCCATGGGACAAAGCAATGCCCTATAGGGACCCATGAATGTATGAAGAGCTTGGATCCGAAATTTGTTAATGAGGAGCTTTCCAAATTTCTTTCTGAAACAGATCCTGAAAATAGGAAGACTTAGATCTAACAACAGTTCCAAAATAGAATCTTCTTTTTCTCTTTCTCCTTTTTGAGCTCTCGGGCTCCATGCCCTCACCCTCATTTTAAGGCCTGAAGGCCTTAAAAGCGCGTCACGCTTGAGGGAGGAAGCTCAAAAAGGAGAAAGAGAAAAAGAAGATTCCATTTTGGAACTGGAGTAAATAGAGGGACTCGGCCTCTTTTGAGAGAGAAAAAAACTCTCTCAAAAGATTTAATCTTTAGTGTAATCCTTCACATTGATATCATATTTTCGAATTTTTCGAAGCAAGGTGTTTTTTGGAATGCCCGCATGAGCCACGGTTTGATTGATTCGTCCTTGGTTTACTTTCAAGGCTTGGATGATAAACTCTTTCTCAGTGGCTTCCTTGAACTGATCAAAGTCCATGGGTCCTTTGTAGGAAGAGGCCATCGAAGGGTTGTCACTCTCTTTAGGGAGATTTTGTATTTGTTCCGGAAGAGAGGACACTTCAATCAAATTGTTTTTCTCAACAATAAAGCAACGCTCAATAATGTTTTCAAGCTCTCGAATGTTTCCGGGCCATGAATATCTTTTGAGTAGCATGATGGATTCACTGCTAAAGCCTGTGATTTGGCGAGAGAGTTTTTTATTGAATCTTTTAATGAAATATTGAGTCAGGTTTCCTAAATCTTCGATGCGATCTCTCAGTGGTGGAAGAAAAATTGGCATGACATTTAACCGGTAAAAAAGATCTTCCCTAAAGGTTCCCTCTTCGATCATTTTTTCTAAGTTCTGATTTGTCGCCGCTACGATGCGAGCATTTGTGGCCACCTCTCGGTGACTTCCGACAGGGGTAAATTTTCTTTCTTGAAGAACTCGTAGAAGCTTCACTTGCATTTCAGGTCGAAGTTCTCCGATCTCGTCGAGAAAAATAGTTCCTTTATTTGCCACTTGGAACTTACCGATTTTCCTCTCAACCGCTCCAGTGAAGGCGCCTTTTTCATAGCCAAAAAACTCACTTTCCATCAAATTCTCTGGGATTGCTCCACAGTTGATCGCCACAAACTCGCCGTGTTTTCTTGGAGATGTGGAGTGAATGGCTCGAGCCACAAGCTCCTTTCCCGTTCCATTTTCTCCGCGAATCAAGACCGTGGTGTCCACATGAGAAAGCTTCCCGATGAGATCAAAGACTTCTCGCATTTTTTGAGAGGACCCAACAAATTCAGTTTCAACATCGTCATTAAAAATGGGCGCCGAAATCGCAAGACTAGAAACCATCTCTCGAGTTTCAAGAGCCTTTTTGATCAGAGTGGTGAGCCGAACCGGGTCAATGGGCTTTTCAATATAGTCGTATGCTCCAATTTTAATCGCATCGACAGCGTCCTGAAAATTTGCATGAGCCGTCATAATCACGACAAAAGTTTTTGGATCGTGGGCCTTTATTAGCTTTAGAGCCTCAAGGCCGTCCATTTGTGGCATTCTCACATCCATAAAGACCATGTCAAAGTCGGTGGATTTGATCAGGTCTACTGCTTGTTGACCGTCTCCTGCCTCAAAAAACTCAAACTGAAGTTGAGTGACCTTTTGGGTGAGAATGGTCTCTACGGACTTTCTTAGTTCGGGCTCGTCATCAACAATGAGGACCTTCAAATCTGTATTCAAAACACACTTCCTTTATTCTTCGTTTGGGGCGTTAAGGGGGATGGAGAAGCCTGCGCGAACGCCCTTGCCCGCTTGGCTCTCAAATAAAACCTTCCCGCCATGAAGTTCAACAAAATACTTTACTAAAAAGAGTCCCAGTCCTGACCCTTTTGTGGCCGCCTGATGGGCCTTTCCTCTGAAAAATTTCTCAAAAACCTTGTCTTGCTCCTCTAAACTCACTCCAGGGCCACTGTCTTCAACAAAGAAGAAGACAGAGTCTCCGATCTCTTTGGTTTTTAGGACAATTTCACCCTGAGGAGGAGTGTATTTGATCGCATTTTCCACCAAATTAATGATCACCTCTTGAATTAGAACACCGTCCATTTCAACCAAAAAGAGAGGCTCCATCTCAAGAGTCATGGTTTGCCTTTTGTCTTGTGCCAGACTTCGAAGCTGCTGGTAAGCATTTTCGACCAAGTCGTTGAGGTCGACGCCTTCTCTGTGGATCTTCACCTCACTGGACTCTAGGCGACTGATTTTTAAGATGGTCTGAATGTATCGATGGAGCTCGACACTTTCTTTTCTCAAGGCTTCGAGCCCATCTTTGATGTCGCTTGGGAGATCAATATGGCCGAGAAGGCGATCGCAAATTCCCTGAATTTTGGCGATAGGAGTTTTTAAGTCGTGACTCATCATGGAGACAAAGTTGGATTTGAGCTGCTCAACCTCTCCACTTAAAATCTTTTCTTGCTCCAACTTCCAAGCTTGATTCTCTTTGAGCGCCAATTTGTAACCAATAAAAATCATATAGGTTGAAATGATTGTCACAAGGGAGGACGTGATGGGGATCCAAAAGTAGAAGCTATCAAACACCCATAGGGAAATGGCGGTGAGCATGGTCGCAAGCCAAACGAGAAAGACCAGGGCGACCCCTTGAGGGTAATAAACCATCAAGGCGGTCGAGATGAGAACAACAAGAAAAATATAGGCCGCGCTCCATGGAAGGCTCAATTTCCGAATCCACCGATTGTTAGATAAATTATCTAACGAAGTTGCTAGAATTTCAGCACGGCTCATCGGCCCGACTGGGGTTTGGTAGATGTGTCCCGTCGCTTCCTTACTTCCTAAGATAACGATTTTGTCTTTAAAAAAGTCTGGATCCACAGAGCCATTTAGAATCTGTGAGGCTGAGACTTCTGGGAAGAGTCCGGGAGGTCCTCGAAAGTTGATGAGCTGAGAGGTTCCGAGCAGGCGGTCCAAATTGGAGAGTGAGCTTCCCGTCACCACTTCGGCGAGTCGGATGGACATAGAGGGGGAGCTTGAGAGTGGGAACTCCGCTCTTCGGATGAGTCCATCGTCGTCAGGTCGAAGTTCAAAGGTGCCGCTTTTATATCCGTAGGAGGTTTTAAACGGCGAAAGTGTGATCTGCCCCTCCTGGTCAATCTCTGAGGTCCATAAAACGCGATCATCCGTTAGGGTTCTCACCAAACTCGATTCCGAAGTGGGATTGATTTGGGTGGAAAACCGAAAGGCCACCCCAATAATCTTTGGATTTTGATTTAAGATTTTCTCGAGGAGCTGTTTCCAGCGAGAGTTGTGCCAGTAAAAGTTGTCGCTGAGGAGAGAAAACTCTTTGAGCGAGCGGATCACGTTTCGCCCATAATTGGTTCCAGAGCCAAGGTCTTCTTGCTCCAAATAGACGAGAACAATATTTTTTAAGAACTCTTGCTTTCCTCTGAGACTGAATCTTAAGTCAAAATCAGAAGTTTCCTGAACCACTCGAAAAGAAAATCCAATCAAAGCACAGAGAAAAGCCCGAACCCATATTCCTCGGGCTCGCCAAATTCGATTGAAAAGGGCAATTAACTGATTCTTCGCAAAGCTCACAACGCTTCGTATCAATACGAGGGGAAAATTTCAATTGGTTAATCTGAAAAGTTAAGTCATTTTGAGGCCATGGAAACCTACCACTCCTTTTCTGAGCTGAAGCCAAGTCCTGTTGGGGCTGTCACCATTGGAAATTTCGATGGGTATCACCTTGGGCACGAGAGCTTGATTCGCGCCCTTTTAAGGGAGTCTGGCCAAGAAAAGAGTCTGTTGGTGACTTTTTCGCCTCATCCTCGCGAAGTCCTGTTTCCAGGCACTGTGGTCCCGAAGCTCAGCTCCTCATGGGAGGAGTTGGAAAGCTGGCTTCGGGAGAGAGGAGTGTCCGAGGCTTTAAAGCTTCACTTCGATCGTCAGCTTCAAGACATGTCGGCCGAAGAGTTTTTGCAGAATTTATGGTCTAAAAGACCCTTCAAACACCTCGTTGTTGGTCATGATTTCGCTCTTGGCTCCAACCGTGAGGGCGATGCCAGTTTCTTGAAAAATTGGACCGAAGCAAAAGGAGCTCAGTTTCATCTGCTTTCGGCCTTTAAGGTCAATAAGGAGATTGTTTCCAGCCAGAAGATTCGCGAGGTTTTATCAAAAGGAGGGATCTCTCTGGCCGCACAGTTTTTGGGAAGAAATTACTCTCTATCGGGCCGAGTGGTTCCAGGAGATGGTCGAGGAAGGTCCCTTCAGTTTCCCACAGCCAATTTTGAGTTGGAAAAAGGGCAATTGGTTCCAGGCCATGGGGTCTATGCGGGATGGACTCATCTCAAAGATCATCCGCCCTTGGCCTCCGTCGCTAATCTAGGGGACCGTCCAACTTTTGAGTCAAACAGGAGTGATAAAAGATTAGAAGTCCATATTCTCGATTTTTCTCGCGATCTTTACGGACTGGATCTAAAGTTTGAGTTTGTGAAGCGTCTTCGCGAGGAAAGAAAATTTCCCTCGATTGACGAATTGAAGAGTCAAATTCAAATGGATGTGGATGCCGCGAGGAAAGCACTTAAAGAATGATCTATTGGTTTGGAGATACGGAAGAGTCCGTTCGATTTAAAATATTCAGCCAAGAAGGCATGACTTTGACACCGATCGAGGAGATCGGATCTTTTTTAAAGAGTCCACCAGAGGATGCGGAAGGGCTTTTGTTTTCTGAAACGCAAATGTCAAAGGCCTTGGGCCTGGCCCCCTTTGTTCCAGAAAATTTAATTTCATTGAAGTTTTCTGATGGATTTCGTTTTGAGAATAAAAAATGGGTGCCCGTTTGTAGCTATCTCACGGTCTTTAGGACGGTGTTTTCCAGCAGCTCTCACTTTTTAGACACCTCAAAGGCCGTTTTAGTGGTCGGCGAATTGGAGCCGGCCCGTGCTGCAATGATGACCCTTTTTAAAATGGGATTCATGGAATTTATGACCTTGAATCAAGATAAAAACAGTCCGACCTGGTTAGAGGGTGCGAAGAAAGGTCTTTTTGGAATCCAAGTTCAGAATCTAGGGTCTAGGGATCTGGTTAACTTGAGTGGCAACGCTTCCGTTTTAATCAATGCTGTCTATGAACCGAAAGAAGTTCAGTTCCAGCAAGAGCTGTCTTACCTCAACTTTCTTTATCGTCCGGCTCTGATCCTGGACTTCATGTCGGAAAGCTTTCTGTTTGATGTCGTCGAGGAGACCCAAGAGAAAGAACTTAAATTCCTTCACCGAGAACTCATCGAAAAGTCCTGTGCCCTTTGGTGGAAAACTAAAAACTGAGGCCTTGGTCTAGTTACAAAAAACGTCACGCCGGAGTAATCTTTAGGGAGAGTGCAATCAGGTAATGAGATCTGATGACTTGGAGGCGTGGATCTATGGGAATAAGAAAATCCCTTGGCGAACTATTGGTTCGAGAAAAGCTAATTGGAATCGATGATCTCGAAGTTGCCAGAAGGGATCAACGCTCGAATGGTGGTCGATTGATCACATCTTTGGTTCGTTTGGGTTTGGTGGATGAATCTAAGTTAACAGAGCTTCTAGGCAAGCACTATGGACTTCCTGTTTTAGATCTTTTCAGTTTCGAAATTGATCCAGATGTGATCAAGCTGGTCTCAAAACAGGTTTGTGAAAAGAATATGATCTTTCCTGTCTCTCAAGCCGGAAAGAGTTTGGTTGTGGCTTTTTCGGATCCATCCAATTTGTACGTCAAAGATGATTTGACTTTGATGACTCGATCTAAAATTGAAGTTGTGGTCGCGTCCGAGTCCTCCATTCAAGCGGCCATCGAAAAGTACTACGGTAGCAGTGGGGCTAATATTGAAAGTCTTATCTCCAGCATGGAGGACAATAGCAATGAGGGCTCAAATCAAGCGGAGATCGCAAGTGTTGAGGTTGTCGATGATGATCAATCCTCTGATGATGCCCCGATTATTCGGTTTGTTAATGCCGTGCTCACGGAAGCCATTCGCACCAATGCCTCAGACATTCATATTGAGCCCTATGAAAAGCGATTTAGGATCCGCTATAGAATTGATGGAGCACTTGTTGAGCGGACTCAGCCCCCTCAGAATTCTGCAGCGGCCATCACCAATCGATTAAAGATTCTATCAAAGCTTAACATTGGTGAGAGAAGAAAACCCCAAGATGGACGAATGAAGGTCCGTCTTAAAAATGGTCGCGAGGTGGATTTTCGTGTCAGTTGTCTCCCGACAATGTTTGGAGAAAAATTGGTTCTTCGTCTTTTGGATCGGTCCACTCTTCAGGTTGATCTCAAGCAACTGGGTATGAGACAGGAACAGCTCGAAGTCTTTCAGGAAGCGATATATCGTCCTCAGGGAATGGTCCTGATCACTGGACCGACGGGAAGTGGAAAAACCACAACCATCTACTCTGCCCTTTCTGAGCTGAATCGGCCAGACGTGAATTTGTCCACAGCAGAGGATCCAGTGGAATTTAACCTAGATGGAATCAATCAGGTTCAAGTGCATCCTTCAATTGGATTTACTTTTGCCGAAGCTTTGAGATCTTTTTTGAGACAAGATCCCGAAATTATCATGGTTGGAGAGATTCGAGATTTAGAAACTGCAGAAGTGGCATTTAAGGCAGCCAGCACAGGGCATATGGTTGTCAGCACTTTGCACACGAATGACTCAGCCGCAACCATCTCTCGATTGGTTGAAATGGGACTTGAGCCCTATGTTGTCGCGGAGGCGACAAGTCTTGTCGTCGCCCAGAGACTTTTGAGACAGGTTTGCAGTCACTGTGCGGGTCCAACAAAAGTCCCTAAGGAAGTTCTCATCAATTTAGGTGTGCCCGCTGCCGAACTGGGAGAGTACACTCGACTTCAAAAAGGAGAGGGCTGTGAGTACTGCAACGGTTTTGGTCTGAAGGGAAGACTGGCTGTTTTCGAAGTGATGAGATTGGGTGCAGAGCTTAAAGATGTCATTTATCGAGGCGCCTCTCCAAATGAAATTAAGCGAGCAGCGATTGGAAGCGGGATGAGGACGTTAAGGCGGAGCTCACTAGATATGCTAAAGGCGGGGAAAACGACAGTGGAAGAGATTTTAGCGAACACCGTTGGTGATGATGTATGATCACTTTGCAACAGCTTCTCAAGGCCGCAGTTAAGCAAAATGCAACAGATTTACATTTGGTTTCTGGATCTCCTCCGGTCTTAAGAGTGGATGGGAGAGTGGTTCGGATCAAAGCTGAAGAGCTCACTCCAGATATGACTCAAAAGCTGTGTTACTCAATTCTGACGGAGTCTCAAAAAGGAAAGTTTGAAGCCACAAAGGAGCTTGATTTTAGCTTCGGCATTAAATCCACCGCTCGATTTCGAGGAAACCTCTTTTTTCAGAGAGGAGCCGTCTCTGGTGTTTTTAGAAAAATCCCCATCGACATTCCTGAGCTGGATATGCTTCAGGTTCCCCCCGTCGTAAGAGACCTGGTCCGAACTCCCGCCGGACTCATTTTGATCACGGGTCCAACGGGGAGTGGAAAGTCGACAACCATTGCGGCTTTGATCGACAAGATCAATCAAGAGCGACGAGGACATATCGTTACACTGGAAGATCCGATTGAGTATGTTCATCCCCATAAAAGTTGCATTGTGAATCAGAGGGAAGTGGGCGTTGATTCGGTCAGCTATCGATCGGCACTTAAACATATTCTTAGGCAAGACCCGGATGTTGTTTTAATGGGGGAGCTCAGGGATTTAGACACCATCGAATCGGCACTGAATGTAGCGGAGACCGGACACTTGGTTTTCTCGACTCTCCATACAAACTCCGCGGCTCAATCCATAAATCGGATTGTGAATGTGTTCCCAGCGGAACAGCAAGAGAGAATTCGTATGCAACTCAGTCTGACTTTGACAGCGATTGTGAGTCAAAGACTACTTCCAGGGAGGGAAGGGGGAATGGTTCCTGTTTTTGAGGCTCTCATTATGAACACCACCGTGAGAAACCTCATTCGGGAAAATAAGATTCATCAGGTTTATGGAATGATGCAGGTTGGACAAGATCGATCGGGAATGATCACCATGAATCAGAGCCTGTCTAAACTTGTGATCACTAGAAAGATCGATGTGAAGACGGCCTTTTTATTCAGTCATGACCCTGATGAATTGGATAAACTTCTTAAGCAGGCAGGGGTTTAAGAGATGCCTATTTTTCAGTTTCAGGCAAAAGGCCAAGACGGAAGGATCGTGAGTGGGGAGGTGGATGCCTCCAATGAAACCGAAGCTCGGGTTCGACTCAGAGCTCAACGATTGAGTCCACTAAAGATTTCGAGGGCCTCCGAAGGAAAATCTTCCAATTTTTCGGGCGAATTTTTTGATAGTGTTTCCGAGCGAGATGTCCAGATTTTCACAAGACAGTTTCATGTTTTGATTCAGTCGGGTGTTCCTATTGTTCAAAGCCTACAGAGTCTATCTCAAGGAACCCGTAGTGCGGCTTTAGCCAACTGTATTTCAAGGATTACAGATCGAGTTGAAAATGGCCGAAGATTGGCAGATGCTATGGCTCAAGAGCCAAAGGTGTTTGATCGGCTCTATATCAATCTTGTCAGAGCCGGTGAGGAGGCAGGAGCTCTCGATGTTGTGTTGGCTCGTCTTGCCGACTACATCGATAAGACGGTAAAGCTGAAGGGCAAGCTCAAGGCTGCGCTATTCTATCCCGGTGCCATTGTTATCGTAGCGATCGCCGTGATCAGTGCCATCATGATTTTTGTCATTCCCAAGCTCTCAGAGATGTTTCGTGAATCGGGTCAGGAGCTGCCCGCATTGACGACGATGGTTATCGGACTGAGTGATTGGTGTCGAGACTATTGGTATCTTATTGTTGTGTTTTGTGTGGGGACCCCCCTTGGTTTAAAGATGTATCACGAGACTTCAAAGGGGCGAGAAAACTTAGATGCTCTGTTGTTAAACGCCCCTCTTTTTGGATCATTGATTCAAAAAGGAGCGATTGCTCGATTCTCTAGAACACTCTCGACTCTTCTTTCCTCAGGTGTGTCAATTATTGATGCCTTGGACATCTCTGCAACAACGGCGGGAAACTACGTCCTGGAGCAAAGCTTTCTCTCTGCCAAGGACTTCGTTTCAAAGGGAAAGGCGCTGGCTGAGCCACTGAGAAACATTCCTCAGATTCCAAAGATGGTGACCCAAATGGTGGCTATTGGGGAAGATACGGGAAATCTCGATCAAATGCTCAATCGAGTGGCTGATTTCTATGAGGACGAAGTTGAAAATGCAACTTCCGCTTTAACGAGCTTGATCGAGCCTATTTTGATGGTCGTGCTCGGTGGAGTGATTGCTGTGATCGTCGTTGCGATGTATCTCCCGATCTTCAACTTAGCTGGAACCGTCGGTGGGTGAGTTGGAATCTCTTGGAAAGCGAAACCTGAAGATCGTCAGCCCCGTTTCGGATCTCAGTCTTCGAGATCCAGAGCGGTTTGTTGCTTCTCTTCGTACTTTGATCTTAGTTTCAGTTTTTTTGGTCGTGCTCTTTTTCCAAGTGAAGCAGGGACCTTTCTCCTCCCCAAGTCAGTGGCTCCCCCTCTATGGTTTGCTCTTCCTAAGTTTTATTTTAAATACTCTCTATTTTTTAAAGAGTGAATCAAGTGAAGGTCAATCCAGCGCGAGATTGCTTGTTTTCTGTTTTGACGTTCTCGTCATCTCCGCTGTTTCCTATCTCATCGGTCTTCATCAAAGTGTATATCTTTTGATTTTTCTACTGAACATATTTATTGGGAACATGGTCTTCTCAAGACGAGAATCATGGATTCTCGTTCTGTTTACTTCTTCATGCTTTAATGCCTTGATCCTTTTCTCTCCAGCTCTTTCAGGAAACGAGCTCCTTCTATCTCTGATTGTAAACAACGCTTCCTTTGTGGCCGTCAATCTTCTCAGTGGTCAGATTTCACGCCAGCTCAAGGTCGCGGGAAATCGATTGGAAGAAACTCACTCAAGTCTCGTCTCTCTTCAAAATTTTAATGATCTCATTGTTAATAGCATACGAACAGGCGTCGTTGTCGTAACGAGAACGGGATTCGTCCAATTCTTTAATCCAGAAGCTCAATCCATCCTTTCAAATCTACTTTCATCTCAATCAAAGCTTTCAAGTATCTTTCCAGAGATTCAATGGGAAGAGGCCTTTAGCGAAGGAAAAGATGGGAATCTACAAAGATTTGATGTGAGTGTAGAAGTGGATGGGACCTTGAAGCTTTTAGAGGTAAAACTTGCAGATTTCAGAGATGAGAATGAGAAGTCTAAAGGTTGGCTATTACTTATTGAGGATCGAACCGAAATCAAGCAACTAGAGAAAGAACTCCAGCTCAAAGAAAAGCTGGCTGCTGTTGGGCAGCTTGCCGCTGGAATTGCCCATGAAATTCGTAATCCTCTTGCCAGTATCAGTGGAAGCGTTCAAATGATGTCCACTGACACGGAAGTGTCCGATGACAATAAGAAGCTAATGAACATTGTGAACAAGGAGATCGATCGATTAAATGATCTGATCTCTGAGTTCTTGACCTATGTTCGTCCTGAGGATGAGGTTAAAGACCCGATTGATATCAATCCGATTCTTAGAGAGTGCCTTGAAATGATGGGGCATGATCCAAAATTAAGAAACGATGTGAAAATTGATCTAGACTTACAATCGGCTTCTTTGATTCTTGGTCGCAAAGACAAGTTAAAGCAGGTCTTTATAAACTTTTTTGTTAATTCATTCCAAGCTATGAGCGACAGTAAGAAGCCGCTTCTTGAGGTCACCACCCGAGATGAACGCGATCAAGTGGTCTTGGTGATTCGTGATCATGGTTCAGGAATTAAAAAAGAGAACTTGGAGAGGATCTTCGAACCCTTCCATACGACAAAACCTAAAGGAACGGGTCTCGGATTGGCAATCACCCATAAAATTCTAGAGGCTCACAAGGCTCGAATTTTGGTTGAGAGTGAGGAAGGTCGGGGAACTTGTTTCATAATTGAGTTTCCTTCAATGAGGGGAAATTTTTTAGAGTTCAATCCGCAGAGAAAGCGGGCTTAAGGTCCGGCTAGTGGTTGTTTTTAAGAGAAAATCTGCTGAAAATGGAAAACAGGGGAGAGTTGTATGAAATCACGTATTTTAGTTGTTGATGACGAAGAATCGATAAGAGAGTTTCTTGAGATCATGCTCAAGAAGGAAGGCTATGAAGTCACTTGTGCAGAGGATGGACAAGCGGCTCTTGAGGTTCTAAAGAAAAAGTCCTTCGACTTAGTCATCTCCGACATGCAAATGCCAAACTTGTCAGGGATGGAGCTTTTAAAGCATGTGAAAGACCAGTATCCAGATGTGGTCTTTATGATGATCACCGCTTTCGGGACCACGGAGACAGCCGTTGAAGCGATGAAAATCGGCGCCTATGACTATGTCACAAAGCCATTTAAAATTGACGAAGTTCGAATCAATATCGCAAATGCTCTTCGATCCCAAAATCTTGAAGTTGAGAATAGAAATTTAAAAAAAGAACTCAACGTTGAGTATAACTTTCAGAACCTTGTTGGAAACTCGGAGCCAATGCACCGGATTTTTGAGTTGATTCGAAGAGTGTCTCAAGCCCCAACAAATATTCTTATTACTGGAGAGAGTGGAACGGGAAAAGAAGTGATCGCAAAGGCGATTCACTACAATGGTCCACTCAAAGATGAGCCCTTCGTCACAGTGAACTGCGGAGCTATACCAGAGAGTCTCATGGAGTCGGAGATGTTTGGTCATAAGAAAGGTTCATTCACAGGGGCGATTGCAGATAAGGCTGGACTTTTTGAAGTGGCCGATGGCGGGACTCTCTTTCTTGACGAGGTCGGCGAACTTCCTCTCAGCATTCAGGTCAAGCTATTGAGAGCTATTCAAGAGAGAATCATCCGCAGAGTGGGTGGAACGGACGACACGAAGATCAATGTAAGAATCATGGCGGCAACCAACAGAGACCTTGAAGACATGGTCAAAGAAGGAACCTTCCGGCAAGATCTTTACTACCGATTGAACGTTATCAATATCAAGTCTCCGGCTTTGAGAGAGCGTTCAGAGGACATCCCAGCTCTCGCAAACCATTTCCTAAAGAAGTACAACAAGCGCCTCACTAAAAATATCGAGGGCATCAGTCAAGAGGCAATGGACACTCTAAAAAAATACAGCTATCCAGGAAACGTTCGAGAACTTGAGAACATTATCGAGCGAACGGTCGCACTTGAAGCCGGATCATCGATTCTTCCTGAAAGTCTGCCGCCATTTGTAAATACAACCAGTGGACGAAAAGTAGCTTCCAGTCACGAGATTGAAGTGACGGATGAAGGGCTAGATTTAGACAAAGTCATGGGGCAAATTGAAAAAGAAATCTTGATCAAAGCCATTCATACGGCCGGCGGAGTTAAAAAGAAGGCGGCGAAACTTTTGAATATCACATTCAGATCAATGAGATACCGTGTGGAGAAGTACAGTCTTGGAGTTCCCGGTGAAGAGGATGACGACCTAGAGGATGAGTCGGCTTAAAAGAGAGGCTTTTCTAAGAATTAAAAAAAGCAGCGAGACAACTCGCTGCTTTTTTTTCAAGATTTATTGGCGGATCAATAGATGTAATACACAAAATTTGCGCCGTAGGTCGTGTAATCCTTTGCATTGTTGTAGATGTCACCCATACCTTTTTCCATATAGATATCGAATCCATAGAGATCATCAAAAAGAAAAGAAACTCCTCCTTGGAGGTGGGCAATCAGCTCCTCCACTTCTCTCGGATCACCAACAAGCGAGTTGTTATCGCTCACATTGATTCCAACAATCACTCCTCCAAAAACTCCGATCATGTCATTGAACTTGAATTCCATGGTGGCGGGCAGGTCAAGATAAGCGAATTTTAAGTCATACTCTGTTCCGGAAGTCTTAAAAGTGAAAGGTCTATAGACATAAAGAAGACCCGTTTTAAAGTTCAATTGATCCATGAGGTTAAATTTAACAGAAGCCCCAAATCGATATCCGATCGAACTGTCTTCAGAAACTCCAGCCGTCTTCGCTTCAGCTTGAGAGGAGCTAAAGCCACCAGTCATTCCAAGCTCTTGAGCGTTGGCAGAAAGCCCAAAACTGAGGACTGAAATCAAAAGCACTAACATTTTTCTCATATCGCTCTCCTTGTTGGAAAAGTCTCATGATTTGACACCCCTTTAGACTGCCCAGACTGGTTTGGCGAGTCAATATAATCGCACTCTGTGCCATGTTGGGAGAAGGAGGTATTTAGAAAATTAAATTGATGATTGTTAGGAGCTCGTAGATTCGGCAAAATGGTCCCTATGGCAAAATCTGCACCCTTTTATCGAGCCATAGAGGAGATCGAGTCCAGAGGAATCACCTTGGTTTTTCCCGCAAAGAAGAGCTCTGAGGTGTCTTCTTTGTGGAAGACCTTTCATCCAAGAACTCCACTGCGGTGGGAGTGGAGTGAAGATGGGGACGATAAGGTCTTTAAAATGTGGCAACTGATGAAAGAGCTTTCAGATTGTGAGCAAGTGATCTACTCGAAATGGTTTCAAGGCAGAGCCACTTTCTTTTCTCGCCCTCTTTTTTCCGCACTTCTTCGATTTTCTCAAGACTGTTCGGAGGCTTTTAAGAATCAGCCTGAAGGGGTCAAATCTCTCATGGAATGCCTTGAAGAGGATTCTCCTCTTTCCACAAAAGAGCTCAAAGCTCGATCGGGATTAAGGGGTAAGAGTTTCGCTGCCGTTTACAATCGCTCAATGAAGTGGTGTTTTTTAAGATTTCTGACAGTTGGTTATGGTGAGGTGGAGGATGGAGCCTTTCCCTCACTCCTTATTGGCTCGACGAAATTGATCTATGAAGATCTTGTTCATCAGGCGAGCGAGATGTCAAAAGAGGAGTCTTTAGAGATTATAAATCGCTATATGCCAACGGGTTCTCCATTTCGAAAACAATTGGAGCGAGTTTTTAAACCTTAAGAGTTATACGCTTTTTTATCACTCACAAGCTTCTCAACCACCTGAGGATCAGCTAAAGTACTGATGTCTCCAAAATTCTTTGTTTCCCCTTCACCTATCTTTCGTAGAATTCTTCGCATGATCTTTCCCGAGCGGGTTTTTGGTAAGGCGGGAGCCCATTGGATGAAATCTGGTTTTGCAATGGGGCCAACCTTTTCAAGCACTCGAGATATAATTTTGGCTTTTAATTCTTCGGAGGGTTTCTGATCGGCTTTTAATGTGACGTAGGCATAGATGCCTTGTCCCTTGATTTCGTGATCAACTCCCACAACGGCGGATTCGCTGACCTCGTCAAGGGAAACGATGGCCGACTCCAGTTCAGCTGATCCAAGTCGATGACCTGAAACATTAATCACATCATCAACTCGGCCCGTGATCCAATAGTCGCCGTCTTCATCGCGACGACTGCCATCTCCGCTAAAGTAGTAGCCAGGAAAGTGGGTGAAGTAGGCGTTTTCGAAACGGGGGTGATTTTTGTAGACGGTTCTTGCCTGACCCGGCCAGGAATGACAAATCACCAAGAGACCTTCGCCGGCTCCTTGAATGACTTGACCTTCGGGCGTTAAAATTTTTGCTTCAATCCCTTTTAACGGTGACGTCGCCGATCCGGGCTTTTGTTTTGCGTGAGGCGGTGTCGCCGAGATCATGATGCCCCCAGTTTCGGTCTGCCACCAGGTGTCCACAATCTCACATCGACCATTTCCAACGACGTCATGGTACCACTGCCAAACATGGGGGTTGATGGGCTCACCGACGGAACCGAGGATCCTCAATGTTGAACGTTTTGTTGAGTGAACGTGTTGATCCCCCTCTCGCATCAAGGCGCGAATGGCCGTCGGAGCGGTGTAAAAGAGAGTGACTCCGTAGCGATCCACTTCCTCCCAGAAACGGGAAGGAGAGGGGCTGGTGGGAACGCCTTCAAAAAAAACTGAGGTGGCTCCGCAACTCAATGGACCGTAAACCATGTAGGTGTGGCCTGTGATCCATCCAATATCAGCGGAACACCAAAAAACATCGCTTTCCTTATAATCGAAGACTCTTGAAAATGTTGAGTGAGCATAGACTAGGTAACCTCCCGTCGTGTGCAGAACACCCTTCGGTTTCCCAGTTGATCCAGAGGTGTAGAGAATAAACAAGGGATCTTCGGCATTCATTTTTTCAGGCTCACAATTCGAGCTCACTGAAGTTTTGAGGTCCTCATAGTTGTAATCTCTACCGTCAGTCATCGAAACCTCACTGTAGGTGTGAGGAACAACCAAAACTTTTTTGACATTTGGCGCGTGCTTCAAAGCCTCATCGACGTTTTTCTTTATGGGAATGACTTTTCCGCCTCGCCGACCTTCGTCTGAAGTGATAACAAACTCAGATTCACAATCTTGAATTCGGTGGGTGAGCGATTCAGCTGAAAAACCACCGAAGACGACAGAGTGAATCGCCCCAATTCTTGCGCAAGCGAGCATCGCAAAGGCGGCTTCAGGAATCATGGGCATATAAATCGTCACGCGATCGCCCTTTTTTACACCTTGATCACGGAGCACATTTGCAAAACGGCAAACCTCCTCATGAAGCTGACCATAAGTGATTTGACGACGCTCTTGGCTCGGCTGGTCGGGCTCAAAGTAGTAGGCCACTCGGTCTTTATATTTTGGCAAATGGCGGTCAATGCAATTCACTGTGACATTCAACTCCCCATCAGCGTACCACTTGATTTTTACCGGTTGGTCAAAAGAGGACTCGTCTCCTTTCGTTGGTGGAGTGATCCAGTCGATGAGTTTCGATTGCTCCATCCAAAAATTATCGTGAGTTGCCATAAAGTTCTCCTGTTAGGGCTCAATTGCATCTTTTTGATCAAGACTTAAGATGGGTTGGAATTCAGCAAAATTCAAGGACTAAAGCCCAATTCCTCCCCCCTGCTTAAGGGAGTGATTCAAGTTCTTTTCACGGGCCTAAAATTTGAGTATCATTCAATCATGCGGTTTATTTTCCCAATCGTGATTCCCTTGGCATCAGTGCTTATTCTATTTCCGAATATAGGGAATGCCACCATTGTGTTGGATTTGAACGGCCTTTATTACTCGGATGCACTTTCTGCATCGGCTGAGAGTTCCTCTGGACGAACCTTCTATCAACTTTTTGCGGGATTCTCATTAGATAAGAAAGATCAGTTTCAGTTGGGCTGGAGCTATAGTGTTCAATCGACGACAGACAGCGCGGCCTCCGTAGACACAACTTATTCGTCGACTCAAATGGGCCCCGGTCTTTTGTGGAGAATTGATAAAGATCGTCGCTGGCGTTTGGGAGTCTATTACCATCTTCAAACAACGGGGACTTATAAGACGGGGACGAGTGCAGAGGAAGAGTGGCGTGGATGGGCCTATGCTGTGGATCTGGGATATCAAATTCCTATCACACCGACTTTTGAACTTGCGGCTCGATTGAACTACTCGTCCACATCCTATTCAGAATCCTTTCAGACCACATCCAAAGAAGACGTTTCCTACACAAGAACTTTTATCTATCCGTCACTGGGGCTCACTTTCGAGTTTTAGAAGCTATTCTTTCTCATGACCCCTCTGGAAGCTCTTGATTGCTGCGGTGCCGGAGAGTTTTTGCGATGAAGTCCTTGTCAAAGCAGACCCCTTTTACCTAGGCTTGGTCGAAGATCGACAAGGGGTATTATCAATTGAAAAGTTTAAGTCGGGCTCATTGGGGAAGTCGTCTCGCTTTTATTTTAGCAGCGGCCGGAAGTGCAATTGGACTTGGGAATATTTGGAAGTTTCCTTATATCGCTGGGCTCAATGGGGGCGGGCTCTTTGTTCTGATCTATCTATTTTGTATTTTGCTTGTAGGGGTTCCCGTCTTTATTGCTGAGCTTTACGTCGGTCAGCAGGGGCAAAAAAACGCTGTGGAATCCTTTGAGGTTTTAAGCAACGGACGAACCTGGTGGAGTCTTCCCGGCTATCTCGGTTTGATCAGCGCCTTTCTCATTCTCTCCTACTACAGCGTGGTTGGAGGATGGGTTTTGGACTTTGAGTATCGCAGTCTCTTTTTTGAGTTTTCTGGAAAGAGCCAATCTGAGATTTCAGAGATATTAAAGTCGCTCTTTGACAATCCTGGACGTCAGATTTTTTGGCATTTTATTTTCATGTCCCTTGTTGGGGGAGTGGTCTGCTCTGGAGTTTCAAAAGGTCTTGAAAGATGGAATAAGATTCTCATGCCAACTTTGTTGATGATTCTCGGTGGACTCTTTTTTTACTCTTTGAGTCTTTCAGGGTTCTCAAAAGCGATTGAGTTTCTTTTTCTCCCTCACACATCCGAAATTTCTGCATCCTCCGTGTTAGAAGCTGTAGGGCACTCTTTTTTCACCTTGAGTCTTGGAATGGGGGCCATACTGACTTATGGAAGCTATCTTAAAAAGGATGAAAGCCTCACCAAAGTGGCCTTCACAGTGGCCTTCTTGGACACAGCCATTGCGCTCATTGCGGGAACCATTATTTTTTCGATCGTTTTTACATTTGATTTGGAGCCCGCCGCAGGGCCTGGCCTGATCTTCTCAACTTTACCGTCACTATTTGTTGATTTGCCTGGGGGATCCATTCTTTCCATTTTATTCTTTCTTCTTGTCACTTTTGCAGCTTTAACCTCGGCCGTTTCTATTTTGGAAGTGGTGGTTGCTTATTGGACGGAGAAGCATGGCACTTCGAGGAGAAAAACCACTTTGCTCACCTCCGTGGTCATTTTTCTTGTTGGTCTCCCGAGCGTCTTTTCAACCAACTTGATGTCTGAGTTTAAAATCTTTGGACTGACTTTCTTTGATCTTTTCGACAAGATCACCTCCAGCTATTTTATGCCCATTGGGGGGCTCGTTATTTCTTTGTTTTTCGGTTGGCGACTTGGGCGGGAAGCTATTTTTAAAGTGGTTGGTGAGAAAAATAAGTTGGCTGCGGAAGGACTTTTGTGGGCCACTCGGGTGGTCGCGCCCATAGCTATTCTTTTGGTTTTATACAATATGTTGTAAGGTTGTCTCAAATTTTGAACAGAAGGTGTAAAGTGAATTTAGATCCTCTTGAAGTTCCTTTTAAAGAGATCTCCCCCGAAGCCCTTGAAGGACTGATCGAAAGTTTTATCCTGAGAGAGGGGACAGATTACGGTTTTCAAGAAGTCTCTCTAGAAGAGAAGGTCTCTCAAGTTCGAGTGCAGCTCGAGAAGGGTTTAGCCAAGGTCTACTTTGATGTGGATTCTAAGTCTTTCACTCTGACTTTAGCTGAAGGAAGAGAGGCCTCAGTTTGTAGAATAGATTAGCCCAGGGGCATTGCGACCTACGTCCAGGCCTAGTTCTATCTAGTTGCCCAGGAGCAAAAATTTTCGTCGAATTGTTTGAGTGAAAGCCCTTTTCCTACTTCTTTTTTTGATTTCCGTTAAAGCTCTAGCCTTTGACTTTTCAGCATTGGTCTACCAGCCCCAAGTGAAGTCTCAAGATGAGAATGGGGACGATGAAAAAGACCCTTTGTCCTTCGGGGTCACCATAGGTCATCAATGGGCGATGGCCCCCAAGCTGCATTTCGCACCGAGACTTTCCTATATCAAGCATAGTGAGAAATCTAGAGACAGTTACAGTGATTATAAGGTCCAGAGCTACATAGTCGCGTTGGATGTTCTCTATTTGATCAGCGACACCGAACCTTTGTATCTAAGACTTGGTGTTGGGAACTTTATAAAAGAGATAAAAGGAGAGGGTGGAACAACAATTGTTCCAAACGGAAGCGGGACCGCGGTGGCCTACCGTCCATCGGGAAAGTCCACTTCGCAAACAGCCATTGCAAATTTAGGAGTTGATTGGAGGTTTGATCTGTGGGGCTCTATGGAGAAGAGCTACGGAACGTCTTTTTCTTTGATGTTTACTCAACCAACGGACTCTAGAAAGACTTACGTGAGTTACTTATTTCATCTCACATACTATCTATAGTAGAGAGGAAAATCATTTGGCAAAAATCAACACTGACCTTCAATTTCTCGCCTCAGTAATGTTTTGTAAAGTGAGAAGAATTGCATCTCTATCCGGCCCATGGAATTTGATTTTTTCCTTTCTTGTTTTGCTTAAGTCATGGAGGAATTTCGCTCTACTTGGCTTTACTTTTTTTTCATTGAGGGGTCATTCCTTTGTCCTCATCGATCCCGACTACAAACTCGCTAATCCCCGAGAGACGGTAGTCAATATTGGAAGTGGAGGATGTCAAGCCAATGGAATTAGTGACGAAGCCTTAAAGGTCTATCTACAGATTATTCTTTCTCACTATTGGAATACCGTTGGAGAGAGTGAGCTTCAGCTCTATGTCGGTGACTCGGTCAACCGGGTTGCAAACAGTAGTCAACAAAACTCCGTAGCTGGAGAGATTCTTCTTGGCTGTCAGTCGCTTCCCGCAGGCGCTACCGGAATTGCCTATAAGAATGTAAGCAATGGATCCTCTGTTGTTCTTCTTAATGCGGATCAATTTGTTCCTGGCGGTTACACGGAAGCTGGCCTGATCGGAGTCCTTACCCATGAGCTTGGCCATGCCATTGGACTTGGACATTCTGATGATCCTGGATCCGTAATGACATATAGAAGTCATAGTTGGGGTCCGGCGGCAAAAGATCTTTCACGAGATGATCGAGACGGCGTGATTTTTTTGTATCCAAACAAATCTTCAAGTCTTGGACTTATTGGTGGCTGTGATGCTGTAGGGAGTGAGTATGGTGCACAAGGCTCTAGATTTTCCATTTGGAATCTCTTGTTTGAAATCCTTGGGCTTCTGTTACTGGGTCAGCTTTTTTGCTCGACCTTTAGAAAGCTTCTCTTTCCCAAGTAAGAATAGGTTCTGAAGTTATAACTCTTCGTGTATAAGAGAGATGTCTTCAAATTCTATTTCGTACGGAGAATGTATTGTGGATTATCTAGTTCAAAATCAACACTTAAAGTTTTTTAGCTGGGCCGACATCACTGGGAACCTCGTTGCTTCATTTATTTTAATTTTGGTTTATCTGATACTGAGGCTTATCATTGGCCGAGTTTTTTCTCGTCTGACCATTGAAAACGGAGAAGCCAAGAGAAAGCTTTTTGTTTACACCAAGAACACAACCAGTGTTTTATTTTTTATTGCGCTAGTTATTATTTGGGCCGGGAAGCTTGAATCTTTTGCTCTTTCTCTGGCCGCCGTGGCGGCAGCTATTGCTATTTCCTTTAAGGAGTATTTTTTATGCCTTCTTGGTGGAGTTTACAAATCGAGTTCAAAGCTCTTTAAAGTTGGTGACCGAATCGAGATCAATCAGCTGAGAGGGGACGTGGTAGATCATGACTTCCTGACCACAACTTTGCTTGAGATTGGTCCTGGTCCCAAGCTTCATCAGTTTACAGGAAGAACCATCGTTTTGCCGAACAGTCAATTTTTAACAAATCCTATGGTTAACGAGACCTCTATGACCACGATCGGGATCCATAGCTTTGAGTTTCCTGCCTATATCACTGACGACTTGGAAACCATTGAGAAGTGCCTTTTAGATTCGGCGATGGAAGTCTCCGGAAAGTTTATCGTTGAGGCGGAGAGAAGTTATAGAAGGCTTGCTAGGGCCGAAGGTTTGGAAGAGCCGAATGTTCGTCCTCGGGTGTCTATCTTTTTTCCTAAAGCCCATAGGGTCATCTTCGTTGTTCGCTTTACCGCCCCAGTGAAGAGAAAAGGTAAGATAGAGCAAGAGATTGTCGCCAAGTTTCTCAAAAGAGTGCCCAAAGAGGCTTTCAGTTCAGAAGAGTCTGAATCCTAAGGATTTAAAAATGAAGGGAAGATCAAGAAGGGGAACAGAACGTTTTTCTTTTCACCTTTAGCTCTGAATCGGGGAATTCTTTTAGTAGACAGAGGGCTTAAATTTCCAAATCTTTCTTTTGAGGGAGTCAGGGACGACCAGCGCAACCAGTCGAGCGATGCGTCAAATTCGGGCGAAACTCTTCATTCCCCAGGGATAGTGGGACAGTAAGATCACTTGGTCGATATGGTTAAAGAAATAGTCTAGTACTAGTGCAATCATCACAAAATCATCCAGGACTCCAAAAATTGGAATCCAATCGGGGATGAAGTCGATGGGGGAGATAATCAAAGCGAGCAAAGCCAAAAGAATGGTTTTGTCCCGTTCAGGGATTCTTTCATCTTTTGCCACGTTCTTAATGAATTCGATGAGCTGTTTTAGAGTTTTCAAGATTGACCTCTCGACCAGTTCTGAGGATGAATTGGAGTCTTTTACAAGACATCATATTTTCTTTGAGATGTCATTTCATGCTGTTTCATCGGTTCTACTCTTGGGATCGATGACGAGCTCAAGAGAGGGAGGGCTTTCTATCGGGATTTGTATTTCTTGGTGAGCCAGCGAGAAATAAAGCCTTTATACTTATCTCTGATCGCTTGGGGCATGTTTGCGTGGTTTCCAATCCATTTTCTACAAAGGGGTGATCCGCATTTGCACCGAAGCTTCCACCAATCACTTTCCTCGGTCATTTCGTAGTCCCAAGTGATTTGTTCCCCTTTTTTAATATTCCTCATCGCCACCACTTTGTAGAGACCTTTGATTCCACAATTGGGGTCACAAGAATGGTTGATAAACCGAGCCAATCCTTTGGAGTCCCGCCAACGCTCTTCCCCGCACTGGATGGTGTGATTTTGCAGATCGCGGGTCCAACCATCAAAGTCCTCATCGTAGATCGGTCCATCAAACTCGGCGATCAATTCTTTTTTCTTAATATTCTCTTTAGCAAAAACGGCTTTGCCAAATTTTTTAGTTTGGCGAAGTTTGAGCTTAGGGTTGTCCATTGAAGCAATTTAAGCTTCTATTTTTAATCTTGTGAAGAGATTTTTAGTGGGGTTCTTAAATAAAAAAAGGCAACCCCAACTAGGGTTGCCTTGAATACAGCCGACCTTCTTTTGAAGGAGGACTTTGGCATTCCGTTCCAACTAAAGACAGCTTGATTGAACCGTAATTGGAGTTTGAATAACTCCATGGTCAAAATCGTCGAGATTTTTAAAGGATCGGACGTCTGCAGTCAATTGTCTGGCGTCAATAGTGAATTTCTTTAAGCCTTCAATCTGTCCGTTCCAGCTCGCGCAAGTTGAATCGTAGTCATAAAGTCGAACCACAACCTCATAGACGCCAGGGTTGAGTCTTTGGTAAGAGACCAGCTGGTTGATGTGGGAGATCAGATGAATCGATTCAGCCCCTCTCATTTCAGATTCGTTAAATGTGGTCAGATAGAGTTCAGAAAGAGGGCTTACATCTGTGCTGCCCCCATTGTCGGTCACCAATAGGCTCACCCTCAATACTGAGTCGCCCTTTTGGCTTCTTATTAAAAGCTCGCTTTTTTCTACAGAGGCCAGACTGGGTGTATAATCGTCTGCTGAGAGACCGACAATTTCTTTTGTTTCGGCCACTGCCGTTAAGGAAAGACTGAGAGCCGCAAGAGCAAGAGCCAAGTGTTTCATAGATTCTCCTTTTTTTTGAGATCGTTAAATTTTGTAGAAGCGAGACGGCAACCTAAACGAGCGTTCGCTCATTCGCACGGCCTATTTTTGGATTGAAGGTTTTTCAGAGATCAGTTGTATCTGTTCAATCGGTCTATGTAGACTTTTTTTTGGGGGGGATTGGTCTTCTCATCGTCGGGAGATGGTGTTGCAGGAGGTCTTATGTCTCGGTTAGAAGGCCTTTAAAGCGTAGCTGCTCGTATTTGATGAGGCCGAGCCATTCCAATCCTTCATATAAATCGTTGAGGAGTCACCTGAAAAAATGGGGTAATTCCTCATGATGTTAAGAAAAGAGTTTACAGCACTGAGGTCATGGGTACTGACACCTCTACAAGCGGAGTCCTCAAGTTGAGTCCCTTCCTCCGGAGTCTTTCTGTAAACATTGACCCCGGACAAGGTGGTTTTGTATCCAGTGATTGAGTAGTAAAAGCTATTGCTTCTTGTCTCTACCGACCAGCCGTAGGTGACGGGTTCAATTGAGGAAGTGACAGTCGCAGAGAAGTGATGGCAAAGGCTGGTTCCGGTCATTCCGTAAGTGATGAGAGAGTTTGTTTGAGCGAGCTTTCGAAGCGAGATCACTAGGAGAGTGCTTCTCTCAACCGCACTTGGAGTTTGTGGGTTGAGATTGGCCCGGACATTTGTAAAGGCCATCCACATGTACTTGGCGTCATTTCCTAAGGCATTGATGTTTGGAAAATAAAAAAGGTTTCTCGAAAGGTCCGTGTCTCCGTATGGCGCTTCTGGATAGAGGGAACTTGTCCGATACTTAGTCTGTCCGTAATTCCATCCCGCGGAGCCGTATCCGCCACCGGCAATGTCTCCTCCGATGCTAGCCTGACCCCCGCCGGAGCCACTGCCTCCACCAAGGTTCACTGTCGATCCTGATTCAGAGAATGACGAAGTGGAGCCATAGGAGCCCATAGAAGCTCCACCGTAGCCACTTACTCCAGAAAGATTGATTGAGTTTTGAGAGGAGGAGTCCGCGTTCTGAGAGGAGCTTCCATAGCTCTTCGATGGACCAGACAGACCTTGTTCCTCTCCAGCCTGCATTCCACAGTTCTGGAATGGCAAGAGCAAAGTCAGGCCCCCCAAAAGAATCAATATGGATTTAAGTCGATCTCTCAAAGCCTTCCCCCAAAGTCCTTCTTCATTATACAGCAAGAAGCAGACCCTCTCTACGGCAATTAGAGTCTTTCTCATCGGCAAGGGAGTAGACAGTGTAAACATTTAGATCAGCTCTTTAAATCAAAGAAAGTCTTTTGAATAGAACAGCATTTCGTCTCTAAATGAGACAGCGGCGAGTCGATATCTGACGTTTTTGTAATCCTTAAAATTCAAATGTGATGGCTGACTTGCATCGTTAAGGGATTTTGGCGTGACAAATTTAAGATTGAAGACCCACCTAATTTTGAGCCGGGGTAAAGGGAGAAACTTCAGATAGTAAAACCTCTTTCAGCCAGAGGTGGTCCCAGGGGCTTACGTTGGTCGAGGCCCAGGTTGCTGAAGGGTCGATTTACATTTTGGCCCGTATGAACCAACTTAAGCTATGGCAAAGTCTTCCTCTCATGAACTTTTTCTGGTTTTAGGGAATCAGCTCTTCGATGCGGCGGAGTACGAGGCGGCTGGGGCTCGACGGATTTTTATGGCTGAGGACCTTGGTCTTTGCACTCATTTTAAGTATCACAAAATAAAGTTGATCTTCTTTTTGACGGCGATGAGAGATTTTCGAGATGGCTTAGATCAGAGAAAATTTGATGTTCATTACATTTCAGCAACTCATTCCTTATTTTCAAAATCATATGAAGAAAAGTTGAGGGATTATTTGAAATCTCATCCAGAGATCTCTTCTATCAAGTCTTTTGAGGTGGAGGACGTCTTCTTTGAGAAACGACTTATCGACTTTTGTAAGCAAGAGAATCTAGATCTTCAGTTTCTCAAGTCCCCGATGTTTTATTGCACCCGCGAGGACTTCAAAAATTATCTTCAAAAAAAGAAGACTCCTTTCATGAAGACATTCTATGAAAACCAAAGAAAGAAGTTTTCAATTCTGTTAGATAAGAACAAAAAACCCCTTGGCGGTCAGTGGAGTTTTGATAAAGACAATAGAAATAAGTTAGATAAAGATAAAAATCCTCCACCTTTACCCCACCTTGAAGTTTCAAAAAATTTCAATGAAGTGAAGAAGGTTGTTCTTAAGAATTTCTCTGATCATCCTGGTGAGGTGGATCATTTTTGGGTCCCCACAGATCGAAAGGGCGCTCAGATTTTCCTCGAGTCATTTATAGCTGACCGTCTGAGAGATTTCGGAGCTTATCAGGACTCCATCACTCAAAAGTCTGATTTTGTTTACCATTCCACCATCTCGCCAATGATTAACGTGGGTTTGCTCACACCGAAGGAGGTCGTAGATTCCGTACTCGACGCCTTTTCTGATGGGAGGCGAAATCTTCCCATTAACTCGGTCGAAGGCTTTATTCGGCAGGTTTTGGGGTGGCGAGAATTCGTTAGGGGAGTTTATCAAAATTTCCATGAACTCGAAGAGACAAAAAATTTCTTTGGCCATCATCGCAAAATGAAGAGCTGTTGGTATGAAGGAACGACTCAAATCCCAATTCTGGATGATGCCATTAAAAAGGCGAACAAATATGCTTACAATCACCACATCGAGAGATTGATGATTCTTTCAAACCTCATGCTGCTTTGTGAGCTCGATCCGAGAGTGGTTCACCAGTGGTTTATGGAAATGTATGTGGATTCCTCAGATTGGGTGATGGGCCCAAATGTCTACGGCATGGGGCAGTTCAGCGACGGTGGTTTGTTTGCCACAAAGCCATACACTTGTGGCTCTAACTACTATCTAAAGATGAGTGATTATAAAAAAGGAGATTGGTGCGATATCGTCGATGGTCTCTATTGGAGATTCATAGATAAGAATCAAGACTTCTATAAAAGCAATCCCCGAATGGGTTTTATGGTCGGAACCCTGAGCAGAATGGATCCCTCTCGAAAATCAGTGATCTTCAAAGCGGCTGAAAGCTTTATCGAGCGAACCACCGAAGCTTAGTCTCTATTTGCTCGACCCAGAATTAAAAAATAGGCTATAGGGAAATCTGCTTGTCCTAGGGTTCATTCGATCGATTCAAAATTTGAAGGTGTATTGAACCCCATTTCTCTTACCGTCTCCAAGAACATCTCGAGGGTGACTCCTTGACGAAGTGACTGCTCTAAGTTCCAAAGCAGCTCATTGCGTTTCTCAGCTAGTTCCTGAGAAACATAAGTGTACCTATGAAACTGAAAGGGATAATTGGCCCAGCGCAAATTTTGGATCACTAAGAAGAGAGCGCCCTCGTCTTTTTCTTGCAATAGGCCGGAGAGGGCTTTTCGGTTGGCGAGAGCAATCTGTAAGATATCAGAGGAACGTTCGTAAGCCTTTTGGTCGTGAACAGGATCGTTGTCGTAACCAAAGGCTGTCATTTTGTCTCCGCGAGCGCGTTTGGCCATTGTGTCTTTATGGCTTTCTAAGCTGTATGAAATGAGCATTGCGTTGACGTAGATCCATGCTTCTGATTCGGTTGAAAGTCCCTGACTCATATACTTTGAGAGCAGACTCCGAATTTCACTTTCAGCAGCGTCTAGCGTCTCCAAATACTTAGGCTCAGGAGGGATGGGTTCGCCAACGAGATTGGTGACGTTTGACAAGGAGAGACTGAGGGAACTTCTCTCAAGGACTTTGATCAGTTGCAAGTGGGCCATAATGGCTATCGGGCTTTCAACTGTGTAGAGTAAATCTCTAGCCTTCTTGCCATGGCCGATGGCAAGAGCGTGAAATTCATTGTAGTTGTGATGAGGTCGTTCGTTGACATCCATTTTTAGAATCGCCTCTTGGTGGTAAGAGGAAAAGTAATAGTAGAGCGATAGGGAAAAATGTGAAAGGGCCGTCGCTTCGGACGTTGGGCCTTGAGTCTCAATCGTGATTTGATGAATCTCCTTGAGGACAAGTTCAGCTCGTTTGAGGTTCGCTAACCATTGCTTTTCTGAGAGAAGGTTCTCGAATTGCGAATCAGGATAGACATAGCTCGGTCTGCGGATCAGGTTGGCCGCTAGGGCTTCAGGCAGAAGCGTCTCTAGTTCGGCGTAAAGAGCGTCGATTTGAGACTGTGCAGTTGATGGGATGAGGTCACGCTGCCATTTGCGGAATTTAGACGGCATGATTCGTTGAATGGCCATCGCCATACTTTTGGATTTAGAGGCTTTCTTGTGAGGGGCTCCAAGAATATTTGAACAAGAACTTTGAATCGGCTTCGACGCGTAAGTTGAAATGGATGTCGAGAATATGAGCAAACTGAAAAAAAATACATTCATTGGTGATTCCTTGGGTTATTGAAGACGGATCAAAGATGAATTTGCAAAGCGAGTGCCTGAATTGGAAAAATGTTTGAATTGGATTTGGTGAAGAAATAAGGGTCGGATCTAGGCTCGAAAAACCAATTCCCGTGGAAGGAGTTTAGAGTGGACCTTAGTTCCTTTTGGCAGTTTCTGTTTCCTCAAAGATCATAGATTTGAAAGCTCAAAGCATTCAGGAGACTGGGTTTTCTTTTCGGAGGACTCTTTTGGCAAGTGATTGGGGCAAGGCATTGAAGACTGATGGATTGAACCAGTGAACAACGGATTAGGAACGGTCTCTCTATTAGGCTGAGCTACGTGGTCTCGTTTATAAATGGGTCTAATTTTAGGCAGCTAATGCGGATAAATGCGAAT